>Ga0209611_10013747_pt1 | contig 11024 bp, 8 predicted proteins | sample S1TSphgellanicum_3_FD_187693 | JGI IMG/M metagenome (GOLD analysis project Ga0209611, IMG submission 187693) | Host-associated microbial communities from peat moss isolated from Minnesota, USA - S1T2_Fc - Sphagnum magellanicum MG (SPAdes) (version 2) | ecosystem: Host-associated > Plants > Peat...
TAGTTAATTAGATAATTTAGTAGGTAGGTAGGTAAGTAGGTAGGTAGGTAAAGTAGTTACTGTGATGAGTCAGCCTTACCACCAGTTCCAGTTTTAGACACAACTGGTTTCCAGGAGTGACTGGGTTGGAATTTCATCTGCTTGCTCAGAAGAAGCAAATTCTTTACCCCCTACCCCCTACCCCCCCTATTTTCCATAAATAAATAAATAAATAAACTTGCTACCTTTAGTTGCGTAAAGTGATAAGAATGAATGAAGTGGCGGTCCACATACGCACGTGATGTTTTAACGGTGCTGATCCGATTCCGTAGGAATTGAACGGCCGAGATATTCGTGCTCTCTCCTAACCTCTCATCTCTCTTCCTTCGCTTCCCACACTTTTGCCTGTCTGTGTCTCACTGTCTAATGTCACGATCGCCGTTGGATGAAGCCCGATCATCATTGTCGATTTGGCATCGACGGTCCAAAATGACGGATCTCCGTAACGATCATAATTGCCGTAGCTACAGACCGGTCCTGGTTCGGTTCCTAACCGAACCTGTGGTTTGGTCAGTGTAGCCGTCTGCCGAATCTCAGGAGTTGTTTTAAGGATTTTGTGATGCAGTGTGAAAATGGCGATCACTAGCAAAATAATTTAACCAAATTTAGGCTAATACTATATATGAAAGTAGTCAGAAAAAATTTTAAAAAGAATGCTTCTATATTCTTTGGCTACTTATTGAAACTTATCATAACAATCTGGTGATTTGGAATTTTTTTTTTGTTGTTCTTCAAAACCTGGTAAATTTGGGCCATTTTTTCCATGAAATGAGGAATTTCGCCAAAAAATAAAAATCACGCCGACTCGAAATGATATTTTGAGGTCGAAATTTGGCGAAAATTCCCCAGTAAAAGCAAAGCTGTTGCCGAAGCTATTATGTTGACTCGGACCTGGTTCGGAGTAGGTTCGGGAGCGTACAGGGGGCTTGGACACAGGAGAGAGCGAGAGAGACCGCGCGCGCGCTACAGAAGAGATGGAGCTTTGCGAGAGAGGCGATGGCCATTGCTGCTGAACATAAAGCAAGATAAAGCAAAGCTTCGAAACTCGCTGTGGAGCGGGGGCAAGACAAGGAAGGGAAGAGTGGGGGAAGAATACTATCATACAGACGAGAGAAGAGAGGTTTTGGTGTGTTTATTGTGGCAGGCACACCAGTAGACGATCGAGATGGTACTCGGCGAGACATTCGTGTTGTGGTTCGTTCCAGCGGCGGCCGTGGTCGGTATTCTGTTCGCTTTGATACAATGGTTTATTGTTTCCAGAGTCTCGGTCGGCAGTGAAGGGAAGGGCAACAATGGATACGTGCATGTTGAAGAGGATGGCATCTCCGAGTTGGAAGTCGTGGCCAAATGCGCCGAGATCCAGTCTGCCATTTCCGAAGGTTTGTGCGTTTGTGCTGCTATTGAAATAAGTTCCACACACAGCCTGCCAAGCATTGGTTTTTTGGTAGAAAGTTTGTTGTCCTGTCTTCGGGGAAATGTGTGTTCTTTCTCTTTCGGGATGCGTTTTTTCCAGAAGAAAAATATGATGATGATGATGAAAGGCTGTGACCGCGGATCTGCATTTGTTGTGTGTTTTTTCTTGTCAAGCGTCTATACGATAAGATGCTTTTGGCTTCCAGCATCGAAGGTCTGGAAAAGGTTCTTGATCAATTTTGGAAGTTGAAAACTGCTCTGCTCTCTGTTGCGATAATGTGTTCCTTTTTCTTTTCCTTCTTCTTCTCTCTCTCTCTCTCTCTCTCTCTCTCGTTTTGCAAATTGTATGAGGAGCAAGATGAAGTTTTGCAAGTTGGAGACTGCTTCCTGCGCGTGTTCTGTAATAATAGTTCGTGTGTTGGATCTAGTCACCATGGATCTGTAGTCCTGGGAAGCTTTGTTGATCCAGAATGGATGGCATGCTTATGTATTAGTTTCTCATGGCAAACAGGAGAAAACAAACTGTAGGCTAATGTAGATCGCCTGTTGTGTTGGTGAGATCTTGTGCTTCCAGACGCTGTGACTGTTTATTTTGGTCAGTTTCTGGGTTCATAACTTATCAAATGCACAATTTTGTCACATATGGCATTTTTCTTGGCATCAATGGTTTCTTGACGTGGTATTGCCAAAGAGAGTCTGGTGGATAGGGGGTTCTCCAGATCTGGCTTATCAGTGGTCTGCATCTGGTGTCTAGTTTCTGAAGGTGCTCTTTCTTTCATGATGTTGGTTGTGTTATCAGTGGAGAAGATTAAGCTCATCTTCTTTTCTGTTTTTGCAGGAGCGGAGTCATTCCTGGCAACAGAGTACCAGTACCTGCTCATATTCATGAGCATTTTCTCTGTGATCATCTTTCTCTTCCTGTCCTCTGTCGGAGGCTTCAACTTGGAGAGAGTTCCCTGTGAATATGATACTACCCAGGAATGCCCATCTACCGTGGCATATGCCTTCTTTACCACTGTGGCATTCATTCTTGGTGCCCTCACATCTACCCTATCAGGCTACCTTGGGATGAAGATTGCAACTTATGCAAATGCAAGGACAACGCTTGAGGCTCGCAGAAGTGTTGGAAGGGCCTTCATTGTTGCTTTCCGTTCTGGTTCAGTGATGGGCTTCTTGCTTGCCGCAAATGGCTTGCTTGTCCTTTTCCTCACAATCTTGGTCTTCAAGCTATTCTTCAAGGACGATTGGGTTGGTCTATATGAGGCCATTACTGGTTATGGTCTTGGTGGATCCTCAGTTGCTCTATTTGGACGTGTTGGTGGAGGTATCTACACCAAGGCTGCTGATGTTGGTGCAGATCTTGTTGGGAAGATAGAACAGAACATCCCTGAAGATGATCCAAGGAACCCTGCGGTAAGTGTTGCATGATCTACATGACTATGGTTTGTTACTGAAGTATCCGGTACCTGTTTTTGCCTGTGGTCCATGTTCACATCCATCATTGACATTGCACTTTCAAGATCTCGTTTTATTTGCATGCAGAAGCACTAGTGCAAACTGTTTCACCCATATTGACCTTTGTGTTTGTTTTAAAGTGATGTATGAGCTGAAGAGATGTCTATGCTCTCTGATGAGGGTACATGATTAACCCCACAATTTTCTTATACATGTAAGATCTGTGATTAGTGGGTCCATGGTAAAGCCTAGCTGAAAATGTAATAGGAACTTGTGGCTGGAAAGAGATCAGAGACACTAAATCAAAGTGTAAGCATGACTAAATCTGTTATCTGCTTCTGCTAGTAGACATTTACATAACCTCACGAGAGTCTCATAAGATTCTGACTGCATTCATTGACATGCTATCTTCAAAGTATTGTTGTGGAGATTTCTCTGCGATGTTATAGATATGGAGGTTTGTGTGGATGACAATTGTCTCTTGGACTCAACAGGTTATTGCTGATAATGTTGGAGACAATGTGGGAGATATTGCTGGCATGGGCGCTGATCTGTTTGGATCTTTCGCAGAATCAACTTGTGCTGCCCTTGTTGTCTCATCCATCTCATCATTTGGGGCAGACAGGAACTTTGTGGCCATGAGCTTCCCACTTATCATCAGTGCTGCTGGCATCTTTGTGTGCCTTCTCACGACTCTGGTTGCTACAGACCTCTTTGTTATCAGTGGGGTGAAGCAGATTGAACCCACACTTAAATATCAGTTGGTGATCTCCACTGTGTTAATGACTGGTGCCATTTTCTTGGTATCATGGTATGCACTGCCAGAGACATTCACGATCAATGTTGTTGGCCATGAACCTAAGGTTGTCAAGAACTGGTGAGTTTTCTGCTTTTGACTTAGTTATACTTTTCTGTTCCTGTATACTGTCCTTTGTTGTCTTTTGATGTAATGCTCTGGCATTCAGGCTTCTGAGACTCACTTGTGGGGTCTCTGTTACAGGCACATATTCCTCTGCGTAGGATCAGGGTTGTGGGCTGGTCTCATCATTGGCTTTGTCACTGAATACTTTACCAGCAACACTTATCAGTAAGGCACTGGAGCCCTTCTCCTGTTACTTGGGCTTATCTGAAGAAATCCTTGTTTCTGCCAACATTCCCTGAAGTTTAATGTTGGCAGAAACAAGTCCTAGTGCATTTGGTCCCTTTGAAACCCCATGTTTTTCTCTTGGTATAGCACAGAAATCAATTGCTCCCTCTTTTGTTTGTGAATTGGACTATGAACTGCTCCCAGTATGTTTTATTATGTAGGTCAAAGTTGTTTTCACACTTTCTACTGACAAACCTAAGTTTCTTTCCTGGATCAGACCTGTGCAAGATGTGGCAGATGCATGCAGAACAGGAGCTGCAACAAATATCATCTTTGGTTTGGCTTTGGGCTACAAGTCTGTTATTATTCCAGTGTTTGCAATAGCTGCAGCTATTTATTTGAGTTTCAGTTTAGCTGCCATGTATGGCATAGCTGTTGCTGCTCTTGGGATGCTCAGCACACTTGCAACAGGTCTTGCCATTGATGCCTATGGTCCTATCAGTGACAATGCTGGTGGTATTGCTGAGATGGCTGGCATGAGCCATGAAGTCCGTGAGAGGACTGATGCACTAGATGCTGCAGGGAACACAACAGCTGCCATTGGAAAGGTATAAAATGTCTTTTTTTTTGCAAGATTGCGTTTTCTGAATGGCTTTTCCATGGATGCTATATGGCTCCATTACTTTGTTTCAGCCTCTTTCTAGTGGTTTTCAACTGGACCCAAGATAGTAGATTGTGATATTCATGGACCTATTTCATTTGCGTTTTTCTAATTCAAGGGGAATGCTGGTGCAATATGAACAGGGATTTGCAATTGGTTCAGCAGCCCTTGTCTCTCTTGCCCTGTTTGGTGCCTATGTCAGCAGGGCTGGTATTGCAGTTGTGGATGTTATCCAGCCAAAGGAGTTTGTTGGTTTACTGGTTGGTGCTATGCTGCCTTACTGGTTTTCAGCTATGACAATGAAGAGTGTCGGAAAGGCTGCCTTGGCCATGGTGGAGGAAGTGAGGAGACAGTTCCGCACCATTTCAGGCTTGATGGAAGGAACTGCCAAGCCAGATTACAAGAGATGTGTTGAGATCTCAACTGATGCTTCCATTAAGGAGATGATCCCACCTGGTGCTCTTGTTATGCTCACCCCCATCATTGTTGGTACATTGTTTGGTGTTGAGACACTGGCGGGCTTGTTGGCTGGTGCACTGGTTTCTGGGGTTCAGGTTAGTTCTGAATCTGATTTTCTTTATCTAATAGTCACCAGGTCTTTTCATGGTACAGAATGACTAGAATGAAGCATGTGTGTGAAAATTGGATGACATTGTCATGAACTATGGGTATGATGTCATTTTGGATTTGTGGGGAATGTTTGGATGTTTTGAGTACAAATTAGCCTGATTCAAGACTTGACTGAAATGACAGATAGCCATTTCTGCAAGTAACACTGGAGGAGCTTGGGACAATGCCAAGAAGTATATTGAGGTAAAAATTGTTCTCCCATCTTAAATTTGATTTTACTGTGTATGGTGAACATTTGGGCATGCTACCAGCGGTTTTGTCTCTCTAGTACCATTTAGGCCCCATGTCTAAGGGGACTGATCATTAGTTTTTACTATGTCAGGAACAATGCAACAAACAATTGCTGTTAATTTCCAACTGGGAAAACTGAAAACAATCTGAGTTTCTTGGTTGCAGGCTGGTCGATCCGAGCATGCAAGGACTTTGGGTCCAAAGGGATCAGATGCCCACAAGGCAGCTGTAATTGGAGACACTGTCGGGGATCCTTTGAAGGATACATCAGGACCGTCACTCAATATCTTAATCAAGTTGATGGCTGTGGAGTCACTGGTGTTTGCTCCATTTTTTGCTGCCAATGGAGGGTGGTTGTTCCGCCTGTAGGTTATTCCCCCCCCTGTGATGTGTTTTGTGCACATGCTGAACAGTGGGTGGAATCGGTTTTCATGCTAGGTTCCTCTATTGAGAGTAGTATAGCATGTGTTGTTAGGTGTAACTTGTGGATGTTAACAGCATTCGTTATATACTTTGTGCCCATGTCTGAGAGCTTGCAATAGTTTTCCACTGCTTTTTTAATGGTCTAGCGAATGTTACAAGAGAGAAATGGGCTACCGAGAGAATATATTGTGGGAATGGGCTTTCCCCCCTACCCCACACCCCTCACCTTGAAATTCAATCTCTTTATTGCTCCGAATTCCCCTTCTACTCTAACTCTAGCAAATGTCTTAATTTCTCTTCATGTGTGATTGGAGATCTTGAGATAGAATTACGGCAATGGGCTTTTTTGGTCAAGATAATGCTGTTGCAACCAACCCTGGTTGTGTAGGTTACAGAAGCTGAGTACCTTGTGGATTGATCACAAGCAAACATTCCATTTTGTGCATTTTGTGCAACGCTGTTTTGAAGGTGTATGTTGAAGTTCAAATAAATGATTCCATGAATACTGAATATGTGAATTGTTGACAGATTAGGGTTTAGGGTTCGGTAAACCCTAAACCCCCCTAAACCATTAAATGGTGTGGAATTGAATTTGGACTGGGTGAGAGAACATGCACAAGAGACAAATCAATATTTTCTTCTTCAATATCTTGAGTGTTGGAGCTTGTTGGCACACACCAATGTAGATTTTATCATTCATTATTGGCATCCAAAGTTTTCTACAAACAACACAGCAAAAGTAACGGTGTCCTCGCCCTATCTTTGGGCCTCCTTTTCACCCCCTATCCTCTCTTTCAATGGTATCCGCAAAAGTGAAGACATTTTATTAAATCTCAGCATGAAATTCTGCAACTCGTTATGAAATGCTGAAACACTGCATTTAATGCACGAGGTCGAGACTAATTATAATAGTTGTACAGTTAGAAGTTAGAAGTAGTGAAAATATATGTAGCAGCAGTGGAGGCGCTCAGGAAAAAGGAAAGACAGAATGAAACTCAGTTCACCACCAAAATTGATGAATTTCTGAGTTTCGTCCCCAATTGAATGCTAATGTACTTTTTTCCAGTTTTGTTTTTTAATGTCACCCTGTATATGACCAAACTCAGGGTTCTGCTGCTGTGTTTTTCTTACTTTACGGATAACTCTAATATAATGGGAATTTTTTTTTACATTTTCCAACCAGTTATTCTATGCTAGTGAATGAGAAAACATTAGAAAAATAAAATGCGTGATGATGCAAATAGTTTGCATACAAATATTATCAATCAAATTTGAATTTTGCCTTTTTGTAAAAGGAAAGACAAAATTGCAATACATGTTTTGTGAATAAACATGTAATTTTTCATGCTTATATGGTAGGAATTTTGGTTGCGTTGCCAACAATTCTTACCTTCCTTAGTTTTCATAATTTGGAAAATAAATTTAAATAGGTTCATATATTTACAGATATATATAGTACTAATGACAATGGATTCAACATATTGCCATGTTTGAAAATTTTGAAACTGAAATTTGCATGATCTTTAAATTCTAGGTGCAAATTATAATGAAGGTTTAAATTTTGATTATATACTGATTTGATAGATATATATATAGTGGCAAAACTTAAATTTTCTTTAAAAGTTGGTTCACTATATTGCACTACATTTTAATGGGTCACATTTTTACTAGTGTTGTATGTGCGAAGGCCCAAGTGTGAACATGATCTTGTGAATAGAGCCAAATTGCGGGAATTTTTTTTTGAAATTTAAATTAGTTTCCAATGACAAAAATTACTCAAAATTCAATATTTCCCCCACCTTAGGTCTAAAAATGATAAAATGACCTCCAAAAAATCTCACTCATTAAAGACTTTCCAATACTACTAAGAGATTGCCTCACTTTCATTAAGAATTGATTTTTTAAAATTATCTTCAAGATGAAATTGTTCAATATTCCATCACTTGTGCAAAGTAGGTCTAAATATTATGAAATCACCTCCATGCACCCCACCACACTCTTGATACACCCTTACTTACTAATTGAGAGCTTTCCAAGGGTACAGAGAGTTTTGGGGAGGGCACCATGATTTGGGAGATCTCAATGTGACAAACAAAACCGACAAATTACCTTCCTTCATAGAGAGAAGAACTTCCTACTCCTGAAACCAAACATTTGGTGGAGTTCAATTTTACCACTTGGGAGATGGGACTTTCTTTTGGGGATGGCACAACTATCACAAAGACTAAAGCTGTGTTTCGATGGCAAAAGATGGTGCTAGAAATGCCACAATAGTAAAGTAATCCATAAAGTCATCCTCTGTTTCACTGGTATCCCCTCTGCTTTCACCTCCTATCCCCTCTTTTAGTGGTATCTGCAAAGTAAGGAAATTTTATTAAATCTCAGTATGAAATTTTGAAACTCAGCATTTAATGCACAAGGTTTGAGAGCAATGATAGTAGTCGTACGGGTAGGAGCAGTGAAAATATATGGAGCAGTAGTGGAGGCGGCGCTCAAGAAAAAGGAAAGAGGGGATGAAACTCAGTTTACCACCAAAATTGGTGGAAAAACTAGTTTGGGTCCCAGTTATTTCGCTTTGTAAAATTTCATTCCCAGTTACACATTTCGTGCCCTACTATTATGCCGAAACTGGCCCTTTCTCACCCCCTCATCGCCTGACTTTATGGATAACTTTAATATCTAAGTACTTTGTCATTGCTACCAATTGAAAGACAAATAAATCACTTGGGTGGCAAAGATAAACCTCCATTTTGATTCCTCACTGGACCCAGAATGTTACTACTACATCTGAAAAGAACAAGAAAGTGAGAAAAAAGAAAAAGCACATAGTGAGGAAGAACTTGGAACCTTAGAAAATGCCAAAGGGATATGCATAAGAAACCAGATGTAGGAGGCTAGTTAGGCCTGAAGAAACCCTCTACTGACAAAGACATTCACAGAGAAAAAGCAAAAGAAAAAGTCTTGGATTGGCTCACATCTGAGATTAACTCGACATATTTCATTTGTGATTGATATCGAATGCTGCACACTTGGGTGTTTGTGCTTCTTTTGTTGGCCTTGCCTACCGAGGCAAGGATATTGTGTTTAGATTCATTATAGAGTATGGTAAAAGCTTAAGGCATTTTGGCCCCTACTAGGTAATAATAATAGGTCTATTTATTTTTATATGAGGATTTTTGAAAGATTATATTTTGGCTTGTGTTGAAACTTGAGATTAGTTGTAGACTTATAATATCTTGAAGGATTTTGGTTTCTTTTTTTCAGAGGATTTTTTTGAAGATATCTGGTAAAATATTATTTGAGTTTCCATAATTCTTCTTCTTTTGCCTTAAAGATACTTTTTAATGTAAATGGTAAGGCCACAGTGTGACACACTCCTTGTTCAAGAAGCAAAACACTCTTGCACAATTGCATGATGCAGAAGTGCCAAAATTATCAAAACACACACACACACACACACACACACACACATATATATACCTTATGATCCATGGATCTTCTACCATGTGAATTGGACAAATGTTGCAACATCATTTTTTGAGGATTTAAAACATCAGCCAAGTAAACAAAGGATCCACATATGCATTGGACAATGTATATATATATATAATTTTTAAAAATAAAATAAAATTGGATGATTTAATTATCATCCAAGTGATTGAAGGATCTCCACCTGACCCCAGTATTGGTTCTACCACTTTATCCTGTTTGTAATATCATGCCGTGAACAAAACCAAAGCATCTTATCGAGTCCTTTATAGATAAGAAGTACTCAAGAGACACACAAGTACTCTCTCTCTCTCTCTAATTGTGACCTTAGCTTTTTATCTAGATACGGCTAATGAAAATTTGATGATCTTGTTGATTTTATTTTGTCTTATGATGTTATCATTTGTTATCACATATATCTATTTGAGTAAGCTACATCTAATTGACAAAAAACCTTTGTGCACTCAATAAGGACCTCTTTGTCTAGCAATTGCATCACGCAATGAATATTGCATGTAACGTGACTATAAACCCTTCTTCATTCACACTTTCGTTTCCAAACTTTGGAAGGGTTGAAGGGGTCCGAAGTAGCACCTTTTTTTGTTGTGGGTTTTCCACATCTTGACGATTTTCTTTTCAAAACAACCCAATAATAATAATAATAATAATAATAATAATAAACAATAAATAAATGTTGTTTTTAAAGAGTTTTCCACCATTTTTTGAAAGAAAAATAAATCACCATATTTAAACCTAGGTAATAATACCTAAGTTGTCAAAAACAAATCTAGAATCCATTCAAAATGCCTAGCTCCCATCTACTACCATTAATTACAATATGTTTCTAGGGTCGAGGATGTTCACAAGTGAGGCTACTTCATAAACCTAAAAGGAAAACCCTAGTCCCAAGTGACACAACTATATAGAATATATCTGAAGAAGAAGGAGAACTATAATGGAATTGAACTTGTTTCCATTTTGAGTGTATTTTTGTAAACATTCTTGCATTTTCATTTCTTGGCTTGCCAACTCAAAGATTTTCACAACAAAAAAGGATTTTTTTTTTTTCCCTCAATCTTTTAAATTAATTTTATTCACATTAGGTTTTGGTGAAACCCAAGAAAAATAAAATAAAATAAAGTAAAATCATAAGTACTTCAAATAGCAATTCATAAGATGGGAAAAGATGTTTTGATAGTTAATTATGTTACATTATAGGTCTCTTGAAACTAACATTCAACATGTGTAAAATTACATTTGAACTTTGACATGATGAGAGAATATATATATATAAAATTCCCATTTGGGAAAATAAAAATAAAAATCCAATATTTATAAATGAACAAGCACAATTAGTAGGCATATTGCTATCTATATGCTACAACATTTGGGTATTTTGGCACACTTTTATTAATTGATGTGTTTCTCTATTTTTTCATGTTCATCAAATTGAATTATGGTAATAGCCTACATGTATGGGGCTATTTATTTATTTATTTATTTATTTAATGGACCTATTGACAATGGAATTAAAGGCTGGGTCCATCATACATATTTTTATGATTTAATTGATTTCACCCACCCCACCAAAAAAAA
>Ga0209611_10013748_pt1 | contig 11024 bp, 4 predicted proteins | sample S1TSphgellanicum_3_FD_187693 | JGI IMG/M metagenome (GOLD analysis project Ga0209611, IMG submission 187693) | Host-associated microbial communities from peat moss isolated from Minnesota, USA - S1T2_Fc - Sphagnum magellanicum MG (SPAdes) (version 2) | ecosystem: Host-associated > Plants > Peat...
GATTCATCCAGCTCGGCGGACACAGACTGAAGCATGATGAGGAGACCGTCAAAGCGCGTCGCCACGTCCTGCTTCATCTTGTTCTTCAGTTGCTTGTTCAGTTTCGTCTGCTTCATGTACGTGACCAGCTCCTTCGAAGCATCAATCATGTCATACATAAACGGGGACTCGTCGTAAAAGAGGTAGACAGGAGCTTGCTTGACACCATCCACTTGGCGCGTCTGCTTCCGTAGCACATAATTGATGACGATGGAAATGCGATGGCAATAGCATAGGTCCAACTCGAACTGCGACGACATACCTTCCACACCCCTATTGTTTCCCGCCACATCCGACTTGACTACCACCTGCCAGTCCGCAGCTTGAACCATCACGTTCTCCTCCTTCCAGGTTATGAACGGGAAGACACTGTTAAGGAAGTCGTGATGAATCGCTGCCGCAGTGTGACTCGTGCCTTCGCTGAACTCATCACAGGACACGACGCGAGCGTGCATGATAAAATTGACATCGATTAGGTGCATGGTGTCAGCGCTGTATGCCGTCTGCGTGGCATCGTCCGTCCAAATGTCTGTGGAAAATGAAGCACGCCCATTGTTTTGAAAGTGGTTGTGTGCGATGCCCTGGAGCTTGACGATGCCCTTTTCGGAACGGTCCATGGTCCTGCGCTTGATTGTCTGTTGGGACTACAACAAATCATCGACAAGAAACAGTGTTTTGCTTGCAAAGCCGATGTCCAGGGCCGTCTGGATGACATCATGGAATCCCGGGCCTTCCACCACTGCAAATGGGCGAATGTCATACGCACACATGTTGACTAGAGAATTGGTCATGCTGGCTTTGGCATGATTGGTCGGCACACCTTTCTTGGTCGCCCAAGCATGTAGGTTGCCAAAGCTAGCAGCAACAGCCACACGGGAACAGGTATGGGCGTTCATTGACGACGTATCATCACGAGAGTTGTATACGTAAATAGTGAACCAAGTGGGCTTCATGCAGGCGATTGCGTACATCCTCTTGGTCCTTGCCTTGCCATCCAACTCCACTGGCACATCGAAGCACACCCATTGCCCAATGGCCTTCACGACCACCTGACCCATGCGCTCCCATAGTTTGTTGTCCGATGGCCTAGTCGAAGACGTAAAAGGAATCACTTGATATTGTGGGTTCTTGTTGCTCAAATCAACGAATATCTTCTTCTTGGCGTCATCAAGCGACTCGAAGCACTCCATGTCCAATGTCTCAAACTCAAAACTCAGATTGAGACCTGGCGCGGGTATGCACTGTGCAGTGTCCTATTCGTGTCGTACGTAGTCTGTCACAACGTCAAGTTATGTCTAGGTATGTGTTTGCTCATCCTGTTGTTCGTTTGTGCTCACTAACTCATTATTCGCATGTTCGCTTCTAGGTTCTTCCTCTGCTACCATCAACATGTAGATTTGGCTCCCAATCTTCACCATTAATTTTCTTAATCATTTTGCAAAACAAGGTGTAGTCTTTATATACTGGCCACAGGCATAGCCGGCGGCTGAGGGCGCACAGCCGCCTGCAGCCACCCGCTGATCAAAATCCTGGCCACAGCCGCAGCCGATTTGTGGCTGCGGGCGGCTACAGGCGGCTGCGGCTAATGGCTAGCCGTTGGACAACACTGCTGGTTCTAACCCAGCATTTGTAGAAACCACATGCTAGCAAGTACTAGTACCCTAGTCCCATCCTATCAATCAACCGTGACTATATTTCTTATTTGGTTAAGTTTTGTAGGCCGACAGTCAAACCCGGCGGCAGTACCTTCTGGACGCTGCACTAACACCAGGAAAGATCATATGGGGTGTTTAACGTCCTGCCAAAACCCTCTCCCATCCAACCTTTTTTGTCCTCTTTATCACCTAACCCACTCAGCGACTCTTTGGTGCCCTTTTGTTTTTAGTAATTGTAGCAAATGCCTTCCAAAAAACTGACTATTCCTCATAAACGTCATTGTGAACTGGCTACTACCTAGAATCCTGACCCAGATGGGTCAGTTCCCACCTTGCAGCATTAGTGGCACCGTCAACAGGCCCTGCACTACAGGTCGGAACCGGCCCCTATATGAACTATATGTAGTACAAAGTTTTGACAGGACAGTCAGCAGGAACTGGCCTCACATTATAAGCCATAGCTGACACCCAGATGACATTCACTTAACACCAAGTGGGATTAATTGACCAAGAACCCACTTGCGCCCATCCTATGGAAACCCCTTTATGGTGGCGCTGTGGATGAATTACAACTGAGTTACCATGGTTCCAACTTGGTAACCTTCCCCATAACTCCCGACTTCACCACCTAGGTAGCTACCTATGAAGTGGGCAAGTACCTTGGCAAGTAGGTAGGGAATGCAAGTGCTTATTAAGCAAGTGAGAAAGTAAGCTACTTGTTGGCAACTAGGTAGGTGAATGGTTAGTGCATAACTAACCACTGTGATTAGCTATGGGACAGGAACACAATGAAAACTCGTGAGAGAAAGCGTGAGAGAGAAATTTGCCTGAGAGAGAAAGCGTGATCATTGAATTGGGCTGGTTCATTGCTGGGCGTTCAATTCTTCTTTTCCCTGCAGATCATTGCTGAAAGGACGTCCTCGCTCACTCTTTGTGCTTGTTTCAACTAAGACAAGAAACGGAGGTGTGGATTTGTGCGCAAGAAGAATGATCAGTGACTATAAATCAGGTTGACTTCCCGTTCGTGCAATCCCCGGGTTATCAGCTCCAATAAAATGGATTTGAAAGCGCTGCTGCTGATCCAAGGCGTCATTGTGGCTACTTGTTTGTCCACTTTTGTAGCTGCTCGTCAGTTAGCACCCGAGCCATCGGCGTCGTCCCTGTCTGCATCATCATCCTCGTCATCCTTGTGTTCACGAGCGCTCGCGACGACGCTGTGGGGTGCCGCTTTCGCCTTCTTCAGCTTGATGGCCGATGCATGGCCTGCGTCTAAAGTAGTCACCTCGTTGTCGTCTCAGGGGTATTCTTTGAGAGCCAGGTTGGTAATCTTCGTTCTAATGGCACCAGTGCCTCTAGGCTCTGGAATTAGTCTGATTTTAGAACAGGTGTTCGTCACCTGGAGGTTTCGCCGAATCCTTAGAAGTTCAACCAATCCTGAACTAATACCTGATACCATGTCTATGTCTAATAAGTTAAGGAGGGTCATAGACGACATCCTTATATTCTTTGGGATCAACCAACCACGAGCTTTCTTGAAGAGTACAAGAATAGTAGCAAATACTTACATTGTGCTAGGAATGAGTGATTCAACCACGTTACCATCTACACATATCGATACAACCACCGGTCCAGTAAACGAGTATAATATGGCCGATGCTTTGACCCTTGGGCATAAGACGGCTGAAAATTCACGCTTGATGGAATTAAATCAAGCAGGGAAATTGGCTTTATTGGGAACTAGTATCCTTCCTAATTATAAGCAACTTCGGTTTCTAGATGGTAGGAGTGGTATAGCAACATTTATAATTTTGGTCCAAGCAGTAGGATATGTTACATCTACTGTTTACAGACTCAATCATCTTTTGCCAGTGAGTCCTATAGAAGCCATAGGGGTTTCTTTTAACATAGTGGTCATTGTTCGTTCTGTTGTTCATAGTGTGGGAGTGATTTGTCAAAATCCTCTTGTCATATACTTGAACCGTACACAAGAACAAGAACTGTTAGATAAATGTGAGTCTACTCGATGGTCAAATGAGGATGACGTAATTTGTAGAAATGCGGCGAAGGTGGTATCGTACATGGTGGCGTTCGTGGTATCGTTCATGGTGATGTTCGTGGTGGGGGGGTCATTGGCGGCATCTGTTCAAAAAAAAAGTTGGTTGTATACAATCGGACCCATCCTCTTTCTCTTTTCTGCTATCCCCCAACTATTTCTAGCTTTAGACAGAAATCCGCTTCTATCAACATGTTCAACATGGGGTGTTTTGTTATGGCTTGGGAGTTTGATGATGGGTGGAATAGTTGTATCCATTGTGGCCACCATACTGAATTGGCAGACCAACAAGTTTGATAGTCGCACCCCTTCTGTCATACACATCTGGCCTTTCGTAGGTTGAAAGTAATTTTGCTCATTTTTGTGATGAATTTTTACATAATACCCACAACATTCATACATCGTCAAATGTTGTTTCGGATGTGATTCGAAATAAATAAGGTTTAAACATTATTGTCATGTATTGTTATGTGAAACACTTCTTATGATATCAAATACCTATGTTTGTACACATTTAATTTGTTGAGTTCATATTGTTCTAATGTGAATTAAAAGCATTTCATTCATTTTGCCTAGTTTGATAATATTATATGAATTAATCAGTTGGTTTCATGCTTCACATTGCATTTAACCTGAAATTTCAAAAAGAAAAACTCCAACATGTAATCTTCAATGAGTCTTAATGCCCTCATAAATAAGGTGAGTTATTTTTATGAATTTTTTCAATCAAGTCTTGAATGTCAATGATTGCACAATTATATATTCAACCTTACCCATCATTTGAATGACATTTTAAATACTATGGGCATATGATAGATTGCCATGTTTCATTCAAAAAAACATGCATGTAAATGTAGTTCCAATAAGGGAATTTTTGTTTCAAGTTTGAACATACCATAAAAGGTAAACTCTACATGCAATAAATAAATTGCTGGTTCCAATTTTTGTTTTTGTTTTTAAGTCCTTGAATAGTAAGTTATGAAATGTTGGAAGGATTCCACCCTTTTGATTAATCTTCTCAAAGATGTAAAATTCTCCTTGCTTCCATTCAGTTTGTTCAAATAGTTAACATACATATGATTCAAAACAAAAGAAAAATGGTGAGAATTTCATGAAAGGAATAATAATTAATCATTGTTGAATGGAAGTTGCCACAAATGCCTCTTTTATGACATATTGAAAAGAATTTGAATGTGAATACAATTTCAAAAAAAAACAAATCCAATTCTATTCATTTCAAACTATATGACATTTATGCATAATTCATTAAAATTTCTAATGAAAAAGTAATTTTGAACACCATATTGACCAATCAAATTCAAAAGTGTTTGTTCATTACATTTATTATTCCAAAATTTCTTAAATTTTGTATTTAACTTAATATAAACCCAATAAAAAGCACCATGGTTTCAAAATGAAATTTCAACAAAATCTGAATCTACTTTCTTCTGTTTTTGGTCAAAACGATCTATTTTTATTCCATTCTAAATCAAGGACATTTAATTGTGTACTTTACCATGCTTTCACCCTCCATGGTTCAATTCTTATTCTAGTTCTTGCAAAAGGGTGTCAACTTGGGTGAAATTCACAAGAACAAATGAACTTAAACCTTTCAATTTAACATTGCAAACAAAATGAATGATTGTTTTTTTCCAATTGTTTGATGTACCCAAGGTGACACCCATCCAATGTTAGTTGATTATTTTTGACACATGTATGAGATAATCTTTATGGTTTCATCCATTACACTACAAAAATATACATAAAATATTGATTAACTCACTTGTTTTCATTTTGCAAGATAAGGTCTTAAAGGGTTGGATTGCTTACATGCAATGTTCCTCCAATTAATAGACAAGGTTTTGGCACATTCCTTGCGTCCTTTATTTATGTAGGGGAAAGGTAGAATATTCATTTGTTTAACGACATAAGGAACTCATGTTATTGCTTGTTTCCCATGCCTTCCACCAAGCAAATACCTTATTGCCCTACCATTCCACTATACATAACCATATGTAAACCATGATGAATAGGAATTATTGTTTGTTTCCCATGCTTTCCACTGAGCGAATACCTTATTGTCATGTTGGTCTTCTATACATAAACATACATAGACCATGAGCCATGAGAAGTGGGTGGGGATTTACAACTACTTTTGAAGAGTGGATATGCCTATCAATAGGCATAGTCTCCTTCTTATTGTTAATATATTTTTTCCTTTCTAGGAGGTTTATTGATTGATGTAAGGTGCCCTCTAAAGACACTCTCAAAAATTTCGATGTTTTATAAAATGGTTAATACCCATGCTTCTAAAGGGTTAATGGTTTTTTTTCCTCATTTTTTAGGAATCAAACTTTGGAAATTTTGTTGTAATTGATATATCAAAATTTAAGAGGATGTATATCAAGATATTTATATGACTTGTCAAGTTTTTTATTCAAAGCAATATGAAATTATGTTCACAAATAACACTTGGTGAAATGGTATGAAGATATGGACATTGTTTTGAAATTTTATAAATTTAACATGAATCCAATAATTTAGGTGCTAATTTTTTAACATATTAAATTAGATTATTATGCCTCAAATGTGCCTCTTCGAAGTAAATTCGAATTTATTAATTTTGATATATTAAAAAAATGCTTTTATGTATAAATTAAAACATCAAAAACTTTATAATGTAAGATGGCAATAAATGTTCCTACATCAAATTATCAAATGTAATGATGTTGTTTAATGATCTTTTTAATCTTCATAATATTTAAAATAGTAAGCATTCAACTTTTATGACATGACCCTGAATCTAGAAGTAATTTTGGTATGTGTTATATTATATTTACAATAAAAAAATATTTTAAATGTCTCAAAAAATAGAAAAATATTACTATTCACACATGAAATCAATAAAATCACAATTTATTAAAACCAATTGTGTTCATGACAAAGGAATTTTTTTGTTAGACTATATAATGAGCAACACCATGATTATTTTCATTGTGATTGCATTAAAATTAGCTCAAACCTTTGTGATAATGGCCAAGTATAAACTAAACCTCCTATAAGGTCACTGAACTTAATATTGTTTGGGTTGAAGTGGGTGTCATCTTAGAATTATTATAGCAAAATCATTTTTCAAAATTGAACTAATTTTCATAGACAAATATTGTATAAATTTAATAAGTTTTGCTCTACTGGTATGAAAATTGCTATTCACATTGGAACTAGTTGCAACTAGTCGCAACCCTAAACCTATTCATGTTGGAATTAGTCGCAACTAAATTACTTGCTAAATTAGATTACCCTAATTAATTAGGATCAAGCTTAATTAAGCTAGATTTAATCTTGGAATTAAACATTAACACATGACACAAGGATTAGGCTAGTATGTTGAAAAGTCGATATTAAGGGTCCATTCATGCTAGTAGAAATTGCATGCACCCACACCATGAAACCTATGTTTTTTTCAAATTTTTTTTAAAGAATATTTTTGAAATATTTTCAATCCATCATTTTATTTTTTTAAATATTTTTAAAAAAAATACTATCTTGTTAAGTTCTATATTTTAAAACTGCAAGATTATGTTATTTAAAAAGTATTAAAATTGTGTTTTATGTGTTTTTTTTATTCATTAGAATGATTCTAATTTTTTTGGATATGTATACCAACATATTGACAATAACATTGTATTAAAATATGTCCATTTTTAGTTTTTTTTTCATAATTTGAAATACACAAAATTAAACAATGGTTATAATTATTAATGCATTAGAAGAAAAAGGCCAATATGTGACCACCACATTTATAATTACCTCCAATTGTTTGGTTTTGCAACTACATTTTTATATTTTGCAATTAGAATAACATCATTTTAACATCATCTAAATCACTTACAATAAGCTTACAACTCATCTACAACTAAATTGGTTTACCTCTATATATAGGTTGAATTTATCATCTAAGAATAGCCATCTAAAGTCCCATTAGTCGCAAATGAAACAATGCTTAGTTGAAGTCAACATATGTCTAAATACATTAATTAGAATAATTATTTGATTTACAACTAAATGTAATATTGACAACTTTTAATTTATATTTCAAATTAGTATTCAAAAATTTCATAGTATTTTGAATGTAAGTCATTGATATGATTATTGCAATTATACTAATTACATTACATTAAATTACTTACAATTTCAAATAAATTAAATATATTCCAGCACAGATTATTATACAAAATATTTTTATATTGTTTAATAACAATAAAATTACTGCAATTAATGTATGATTATTATAAAATCAATTTTTTTTTTACCTACACATTAATTATAATAGACACATAATTTATAATTCAGCTTAATTATTCATAATTTTAATTTTAAAATATTTTTAAAATTAAAATATTGCTACTATTTATTGTAAGAATTACATTCTAGTATACTAAAATATTTAATTATGTACTTACAATATATAATTGTTACTGCATCCTAAAATTTTAGAATATTTTGCTGAAAATTTAACGTAATTACAATAAATTATTTTACTTATTATTTATTACTGGTTATTTTCAATGAATAAATATTAGTACAACATAAATTTTCAGATTACTTAAAATGATAGTTGCCAATCATAAAACATTATATTTTAATGATAATGACTACATTTCCTATCCATAATTGAGAAGTTATCATTGTCCTATAATTGAGATTTTTATTTCAAATTTTTTGAATAATCTTTAAAATAGTAACAAAAGTTGATGTAATTATTATATTCGAAAACAAAGATACATTAAATAATTTTATGTATTACTCATTATTTACTTATTTATAGTAAACTTTTACTACAAAAATGTAATATTTTATATTCATAATTATTATTTTATAGTAATATAAAATCATTGTAATTACTTCATTTATTTGTAAGTTAGAATTATAGTACTTGCACAATTAATTTGTAGTTAAACTTTATTATAATAATCTGTAATTTATAATTTATAAATCTAGTTCTTATATGTACTTGTGCATAATATATCACTTTTATTAATAATTATAAACAATTCATAAAGGTTACACTAAATAGTTATTGTTACAACTTAGATTTTTATATTGATGTGTTGAATTGTCTTGTCAATTCAAAAATATATTGCTGAACTCCACTTGATATACTGAAAATCATGAAGATCACTTAAAATAAGACAAAAAATGATAAATATGAATACAAATATGTGTTAGGATATCAACTTGTGTTCAATGATGGATATGTTTACCTTAGCATTGTTTGTGATTGTCATGAAAAGGATATAACATTAATTGGCAACAACTTTTTTTTCTTAATGTCAAAACTTTAAAAAACAAAACTCACATGAAACACCCACCCCAAAACTTAAAAGGTGATGAAATTTCCCCCTAAAAAAATTTCTAAAAGATTTGGTGGTTTTTATTAACCAAGAACTTATGATATAGTATCCCCAATTATTTCTTGAGATGAAAATTTTGTCAAATTTCGGCAATGAAAACACTGCCACATACAATATCAAATAATCAAAAATTGAAAATTATTCAGATCCACATACTAATATCAATTTTCTTGTCCAAAAAAAAATCCCCAATTACCAATTTCCCATGTTGCTTTTATTTGACACTACTAGCATAAGGGTTGGATTTGGGATACCCAACTTGACACCAAACCCGAGAGCCACCTAGCATAATAAAGATATCTCTTAGGTGTCCCAAAGGGGGACATGTAACCCATGTATAACCAGCAGGTTAACTGGCACATTATTAACAGGGTATTTGAAAACCAACCATTATGCAAAACCAATGGCTATTACCAAAATTATTGATAACTTAACTAACTGAAAAAGTTTATTCAAAATTCAATATTTCCTCCACTTTAGGTACTTGTTGATTCGTTTAATGATTTTGATTTTACATTTAATTTTCAATCTTTGTTAGTATTTGGTGTATAATTTTCAATACATGTGAACTTCCATCGTTTGAATTTGCATTGTTTCACATCTTGAAAAATTTCTTAGTTAAAGATCATTTTACTAGATGGGCAAACAACATGGTTCGAGTCCTTGAAAGATTATGAATGATTTTATTCTTTTCACATGTTCCACTTTTCGAAATATTTTGATATGTTAGTTCCTTAGTGATTTAAATTCTTTGTATGTTAATTTGTTTCAGTGATATATTATCAAGTATTTCAGTATTTCAATGAACAATTTTGTTTTAGGTCCTAAAGTTATAACCCATGAATTGCAAAAGATGGCAAGTCCTACTAATCGTGGAATGCATCCCTATGTGTCTTGCAAATTTACATTATGATTTGAAGGAACAAATCAGCAACAATCAATATAATTCACGTGGTATCAGACATGCCTTGAAGAGGTGTATTAGAAAATGGTATGACCTCTCATAATTATATATGTTTTCCGTATGCATCTTCAAGTGCTTTAGGTCAAGTAATGCCTTTGGAGTGAGGCACTTATTCTATTAATGCCCTACTCCTAATACCTTCAAATTTGCACCCTCAAAGCTTAAAATGTTTTGAACAATTGTTATAACATCATACTTATGTTGAATTCACACTTGATGTTAAATCAATGTTAAATGAAAATCTAGGTGGCATTCTAGGTGGCATGCAATGTTAAATAGGTGATCGTTTGATGTTAAGTGAATGTTAACTTGAAGAGTCTTGAATCAGTCTGAAATTTGATATCAGGCAGCGTGTTCAAGTATTTCCTCAACCAAAACCCAAAAGAAGAGTGCAAAGCATATGGCAAAGATATCAAGTCATATGTGAGGATCAGTCTATATGCAATATTCCTCAGTCCTGGTACCTGACCTTGTGGCATTTGATTCTTCAATCAAATGGTGAGCATCTGATGAAGCAATTGTGCCCTAAAGCTGAAATTTGTCTTTCTTGAGCTTTTGCGCACAAACACTGAGTTGTGTGGAGCAGAAGAATGTTTTGGATTCCTAAAATGGGAGAACCATCATCCTGTATGAGCTTATGGATCAAGGAGTATAGAGAGGTTCACTGTAGAACTTCCTTCTTTGCTGTGCAAAGAAGTAGTTGCATGTTTTGTTGATTCATTTTAGTTGACACCTAATGGCAATCTTCTGTGTGTCCTTTGTGTAGGAACTGTCAGGGATGCCGACAACATTGATAAAAGACTACCCTCAGCAGGCATCCCCATCAACAGCAAGCAATGTCACCACTACTGACCAGGCCTCCTCCTCTACAGCTACTGCATCACCTGAGACTGAGGTCA
>Ga0209611_10013749_pt1 | contig 11023 bp, 8 predicted proteins | sample S1TSphgellanicum_3_FD_187693 | JGI IMG/M metagenome (GOLD analysis project Ga0209611, IMG submission 187693) | Host-associated microbial communities from peat moss isolated from Minnesota, USA - S1T2_Fc - Sphagnum magellanicum MG (SPAdes) (version 2) | ecosystem: Host-associated > Plants > Peat...
TTGACAATAACAATGATTGTCTCTCTCTTGGTCAGTTAGCTATCTTGTCATATTCTTTGTTTATGTTAGGTACATGTGTTAGCTAGAATGTCCTTCCATGTGAATATATCCACTTTAACTTAGCTTATTAACATGATGCTAATAATGCCATGTACAAAGAATAAGGAAGGAGGGAGAAATTGTGGTCAAAGCACACAAGAAAAAAAAAACATTATTTACTATCAAATTGTTAAGTGATTGACCCCAATTATGGATCAAGCCCAAGTTGCTGGACTCCAAGATGTTATAGTAGCACTTAAAAACAAAGTGAAAGCTACTAAAACAGAAAAATCCAACATGTTTTGGTCATTGAATTAGAGCTTGGATTCAACAATTTATTTTGAAGAACTTGCAACTTGATTTGAACTTTCTCTAGCACTTGCATAATGGGCATGCTTCTTGGCCAAAATTGATTGGGCGTCTATTGGGATTTTTTTATGTGACTTAAATTAAATACAAATCAAACATTTTTATTGATAGAGAAAATTCAAGGGATTTATATTTAAATATTAATATTTTAAAATATTGAAAGTTAGAACTTATCTTGAAGTTAGAACTTTGTTTGAATCTATAACTTTTTGTGGGAACTTTGATTGAATTTATAATTTGTTGATTGGAAAACTTGTTTTGAAAATTTACAATTTGATTTGAAAATCAAACCTTGCCATTGACAATGAAAATTCGAAGTATTAATATTTTAAAATAGAAAAATATCATAAAAATTCAGAACAGTTGGCAAATAAATAATTTATAAATTAAATTTCTACAAATAATATTTGAAGTGTTTAGGTAACATTAAAAAATAAGAATTCAAATAAAATTGGAAAAAATATTTTCCATATTAAAATAAATAAATACATGATTTATGTACAAGAACTGAAGACAAACTAAAATAAAATTTTAAAATTGATTTAATAGACATAAAATAAAAATAAAAATTCTTTAAAACCCAAGTAAAGAATTTAATATTTTCAAGTAAATTCTTGAGTTCGAAATTCATAGATTTCAAATCAATAACAAACACTTTTAATATTATTGCATTTAATTAGTGGTTAGAATATGTACAATGTTATGAATTACAAGAAGTGATGTGACTAGATGATATGAATTTTTTTATCATATTAAATAGGTTTTGAATTGCACCACAAACAAGTAAAAACACACAATGTATGAACAATAATTGTTTGAAAACCCCACCGATGGATAACATTTTACTATTTTTACAGTAATGTTAAAACAACTATGCATAGCAAAAGTGTATTTCCAAACATATAGGTCAAACTTTCACATCCTTAACATGTGATTTTCATGTTAAAACATGTCCATCTCATTTTAAATTATCAAATTTATCATCTTAAGTAGGTGGTTTACATTACAAAATTTTATTTTAAAAAAATTGTTGGTGGAATTATGTTAGGGAATTATGAAACATCATATGGTCTTGTGAATGGTGCCAATAGAATTTTTGAAAATTTTACAAAATCTTTAGTCTAAATACGTTTTCATAATCCTTGAATTAGACATAATACACAAATTAAAATTTACAAATCTATGAAGAATTCCCAAGGCTTGACAAACAATGGACACCAATTGAACGTAAAATTGTCAAAATACAAATAGGGAATAATCCTTTTCACACTATCACAAAAATCCAATTCCCAATTTAATTAAATATGGCACGCACTATACATCGTTCACAAAGGTTGACTTTTGATCATTTAACATTTGATCTAACTAGTGTGACAAAACATGGTTTAACATATAATGCATTATCAAAGGTTCATTCAAAAAAAAATTGTATTTACTTTCTCCATTATTGAATAATTTTTTTCAAATGGATCATCTTATTCGAAAAAAAATGTTTCAATTGAAAACAAATGCACAATACAAACTTGCTATTATTTCTTTAAAGTCCTATTCTTCAAAAAAAATTATTGTAGAATCTTTGAATACTCGTTCTTTATCATTACATTTTGAGGATATTCTTGAGGATCCAAATCTGTTGGCATCACAGATTCTTTGTTTAAATGAAACAAAAACAAAAAATGTTCATTTGAACTCGAAAATTTACAATGTTTTATCACAAAAGTTCCATGTATTATCATGTTATGATGAACATGGCACTATGGTGTTTTATGATAACAATGTGTCATTGACAGAAATGACAACAATCACAAATTCCAGTGTTGAATTTATTAGTGCACTTTTTTATGAAAACACATGAGAAGCATCATATATAATTCCAATATATAAACCACCCAAAATGCAAGTGTCACATTTTAATTTTATCCTAAAAAATATTGTACAAAAAATGCCTTCACATTGTCTGATTGTAATAATTGGAGATTTCAATATATATTTTTTAACAAAAACAAATCAATCATTAACATTACAAGCATTTATGAATAAATATAATTTCAAATTCACTTTTATAGAAGACACCATTATCAATGATACACAAATAGATCACATATGAACAAATGCACTAATACAACAATGTCATTTTGGAACAACACAAGCATATTGGATGGATCATAAACCCATTTAGTTTGTTTTCAAATTAATCGATTATGTTCCCCAATTTGTGTTACCACACAATACCACAAAATGACTAACATTATATTTATGAAAAATATATTTCATGAAGGCAACACTTTCATATAACAATTAAATAAAAGCTTGAGGCTTTTGTAAAATCATTGTCATAACAAAAAATTAATTATCCTATTTAAATCTAGAATATTTTGGTCCATTTAATTTGAAACATTTTTTGCATGATTGCAAATGCATATTGTCACACACAACAATGACAATGAAATATGTGCAACCATTTTTCCATTAATTGTAATTTTTTCACAATGTATTTGTATACATACATAATGCACAGGTACAACAATTTATTTATTGGCATGGCCAACATGTTTGTGATGCCTTGGAATGTTATGTATGTTATGTACAAACAAATGTTTTTAGCATACATGTAGGACCTATGTGGGAAGCAAATACAAATGTGCAATACGTTTTAGATCCATATTTTGCTGCAGTTTATTGCACTTTTTATTTAACAAAAGTAAACAAATCAATTACACAAAAAATGCAATCCATGTTAAGCAAATGTAAACATGAACAATATGAAACATCCAAACAAATCAAAAAGTTAGGAAATACGTTATTAAATGCACAACAAATGTCTATTCAACAAGCAATGCACATTTCATTATCAAATGAAAATAATAAATTTTAATTCAATTTTGAAAACCATATTAAAAGAGATGCTTAAAGATTATCTAACTATTTTAATTGGAGATTTCAATATAGACATGTTAAAAAAAACGCCTCAATCAACAACATTTCAAAACCTTATGTACAAATACAAATTGAAACTCACTTTTATTGAAAACACAGCCATTGATAATACACAAATAGACCATATTTGGACTAATGCACCAACACAACAATGTCATTCGGGAGTAACAAAACCATATTGGATAGACCATAAACCTATAAATTTCACATTTAGATTACTTATAATTGAATATTAAAATTATAAACCAAAGAAATTGTTAGTACAATATAATAGAACAATTCAAATAAACAAACACAAATAACAACAACAAATTCACTTTAAAATTACATACCTAGTTAAACTACATATAAATCTATTTATATAATTATACTATTAAATAGGCAGGGCCTTCATGTCATGACACCTTCTTGGTTTTTGAATCTGCACTGATTTCTTGGTGTGTGCCCTTACACTTTGTCTTGCATTTTGCTTAATTTCCCAACTTTCACATGCCTTTTCACAACTTTTGGCATAAACAATAATATAAGTAGGTGATGTGATTTAAAGAGAGTAAGTATCAAAGCTAAATGAAGGATGATATCTTCTCATTGGGTCCTTTTCAAGTTAGTGTTATCGTAAAATGCAACAATTTCAAAAACATAAGCAAAAGTTTCACACCCACTATTAAAAAAACTCAACATTTTTTGTTTGTTGAGATTTCAACTTTGGTTATTTCATCATCAAAAGAATAGCCAAAAGAAAGACATTCTGATAAAACCAGGGTTTTGGTGGGTGTAATTTTTATATTCCACTTAAATTGATGAACCCTACAACTTTCAATATCTAACGATTTAAAAAAAAATACCAGACCTGTATTGATAATGCCATAGTATCATTTGTTTCTTTGCTATCGATACCAATACCACACCACTAATGAATTATTGATAGCATTGTGGTATTCAAATATCAATATTATCCCAATGCCAATCAGTGTTTTTATTTTTGGCGAATTTTCCCACTTGGCAACAAAAAAAAGTTTCAATGCAACTCATACAAAGGAAACTTTTTGTTGTGAAAAAAAAATGTTCCAAAGTCATTCAAGTTCAAGAATTATTTTTTTTAATGAAATTTCAATATTTAGAAAATAGGTAACAATGTTCCCATGGTCTGGAAATTTTCTACAAAAGGCCTGATATGGGTACCAGTCTGGTATGTACAAAATAATATAGGAGTCCCAATACTCTATTCTGAGTTAGAGCAATTTTGGTTGCTCCTTGATTTACATAAGTTACATACATGTTATTTATATTTATTACAAAAACCATGTCTGTTTGCCAGAGGCATGGATACCTATGTCTTTCCCTACCAACCTCCCTCTCATCTAGGAGTGGTTTCAACTATAGATTCTTCAATTGTCATGTGTCTTTTGAGAGCTATGAGTGGTTAATGAAAGACAAACCTTTGGTCCTCAAGTGGAAAATAAATAACTTGAACAATGTTACAGAAAAACTACTATGCTAGTGAACAAAAACTCACATTACAAAGCACCTTTACATATTGTGGTGATTTACAAGTTGCCTTCTTTCTTGTGTACCTAGTTTCTTCTTCTCAACATGTTGACATTGATTTCTTACTTTAATGGCATGTGTTTGTTTAGTTGTTACTATCATAATAGAGTTATCCGTAAAAGTCACCCTGTCTTTGGGCCTCCTTTCACTCCCTATCCCCTCTTTCAGTGATATCCGCAAAGTAAGAAAATTTTATTAAATCTCAGTCTGAAATTCTGAAATTCAGCATTTAATGCACAAGCTTCAAGAGTAATCGAAGTAGTTGTACGGGCAAGGGAAAATATATGTAGCAGGAGTGGAGGCGCTCAAGAAAAAGAAAAGACAGTTTACTACCAAAATTATCGTTTTCTGAGTTTCAACTCCCCTTGAATGCTAATGTACTTTTTTGCAGGTTTTTTTTGAATCTCACCCATGTATGGCCAAACTCAGGATTCTAGTGCTGTGTTTTCCTTACTTTACTGCTAACTCTAATACCTTTAACTTAAGCGATGCCTGTTCTTCCTTGGGTTGTTCCAAAGTTAGCATATTATTGACATTCTTAAATGTTATTTCTCATTTCAAAAATGGAAAATGAAATGAATGTTTTTGTCATGTTTGTTCATGCATTGAAAGCAACATATAAAGCTCTACTTCTTATTGCTAGATTGATGGAGCTGTGAAGCCTTGTGATTTGCAAGAATAATAGGGAAATTGATGATGTTTTAGTGCATCAACAAGTACAGTATTCCACCCTTGCTATAAAATAATTGTCTAAGTGTTAAATTTATTTCTTTGGGGGCAATGATGACACTGAAAACTCAATAAAATCAAAACTAAAAATTTTAGGAGAAATATATGGCAATCTCTTGGTGCTATTGAAAAGCTCTCAATGAGTGAGATTTTATGGAGGTAGTTTCTTCGTTTTTAGACTGAAGGTATGGGAGATATTGAATCATAAATTATTTTTGTCACTCAATATTTTTTTGACAATTGGGCTCTTTCCTTAAGGTCCCCTTCAGAATTGGAGCATTCACATCATCATGTTCATTTTTGGTTCACCCGGGCACCATGCAACACATTGATGATGGTGTGAAAATGAAGCAATTTTTTGGTTGTAGTCTTGTTCTATAGCTATCCAGGATGGTTAGTTTCGTACCAAGTATCCATAGATTTCTACTACCCAGCAGCCACAAAGTGCCTTACCAACTTAGTTACCTACATAGTAATCACTTGCATTCCCTACATACTTACTATCTATAGTACTTACAAAGGTAGTTTATCTAGGTAGGTGAAGAGGGAGGTAGGAGGGTTTATATGATAAGTTACAGAAGGTGGAACCACAACTGAGTCAGATGGGGTTTACCAATGGATGGTGTACTGGAGGTGTTGGGTCCCCTAATCTGCATCTATGTACCATATTAGGTTTAGAATGGAACAAAACTGTCGTTAGTGAGTTGTTAAGAGATAGATAACCAAACAGAATTTCGTAGCACGGAATGAAGAACATATCAATTGGCCAAGAACCCCGCACTTGACCTCAATGCTCATGACAGGCGACTAATTGATCTCAAGCTTGGATTTGGCATCTGACAAAACAATATTCAAAGGAATGTGAAATGAATTCTCCGTGCTTTAAATCTACAAGCCATACCACACCAGACAAACGTGCTAATGCAAAGAACACTTGTTTATCACACAAGGATTGCCAATGGGAAGGACATTGTCAAAGACCCATCATCTTCAAAAAATTTCCATTCTATAATGTACAAAATACGTACCACACCAGACAAACCCACTAATGCAAAGCATGCATATTCTTCGACAAACAAAGATTGTGAAAGGATACTTTCACAATCTTTGTTCCCTTGACAAAGGAAGTCTTTGTTAAAAGGAAATTATTTTATGTAAGTAGCTCAATAGTCCAAAGAACAAATCATGCAGAAGAAAGTCTTTTTTGCATACTTCTGCTACTAATAATCAACACTTTTGCAGAAACAAATTAATATTTAAAGAAACACGGTATGGGAGCCCTAATTTGAATTAGAACTTACCTACTTTACATGACACCAACAAGCTCAACAATACAAAATCACTGCCTGCTTCTTTCTTTCCCTGTCTGTTTGTTTGCCCATTCAAAGATTGTGTCTGGTGCTGCCCAGACACACTTTGGGTCTTTTACTGCACATTTTGGGCTTATAATAGCCAATAGGGCCATGTTATACACGCTTTGTTTGGTCTGTGTTTGCCCTTAATTAGTGTATAGCAAGCCCCAAACGAGCATAACATGAGTCCAAAGTGTGTCTTCGCATCATCCATTTGTTTTGTGAGAAAGAGACGAATGGGGGCCCTAAGAGTAGACAAGGAAAAAAAGACCGCAAGGCAGTACTTTTGTAATATTCTCAAAACTTGTTTCCAAAATTCTCCTCTGAATTTTCAACAAATTATCTTGAGACGAATACCAGGTAGTAGTAGTAGTACCTTGGCAGCTTCGACACTAATTAGATTATTTGTAGAAAAATGTTGAATTTTTCAAAATTTGAACTTTTTTGGTGGAATATTCTATCATTCGACAACGGAATCTTCGAAATAATTAATTATTCAACAGACATGTATGTTGTTCAAAGCTGCTCTTGTACATAATACATGGTGTGTATTATGTACAAGAGGGAGCCATACATGTACATGGGTCATTGAACTGTGAGTATGTAGAATTCTCTCTCTCTATGTAGAATTCATTCACCATGTAAAATCCTCAGGTATCTATTTGATTTCAGCTGAGTTACAGCCAAATTTGTGCAAGATCATATGTTAACAGTATCTAGAGGACCTCAACATCCAGACATTTTGATCATGAATACATAGATGAGTTTACATAACATGTATACTTGTTTGGGTGATGATGATCCGGATTTTAAAACTAGAGGTGGATTATGATTTTCTGTTCAAGAAAATTTTGAAGAAGAATTTTGAACAAATTACTTGAACCCTGACATGAATTCATGAGTATTGCATAACTTACTGAACTGTTGCAATCCCCAATTTTACAATTTTAGAATTAGTGCTGGAATCTTGAACAAGATGAATAAAACTCCTGGAGATCATCAATTTGTAACAAGCAAAAGCAAAGCTTCAGATAAGAACCTTGAATAGTAATCAGATAATTCCCCCACCATCAGCAGCTGATCAGGAGGATCCATCCGTGAGTTGCTGCTGCTGCACCACCTCGCAATTAGCTTGAAAGTTTTGCTGAAGATGAAGTTTCAAAGCAGGAGATCTAGAATCTGATATTGAAGAGTGATATTGATCAGCTGATGATCATCATCATCAAGGCTGGTGCATGTGCAAGCTAGCTAGCAGCTCTAGGAGTTGCGTGAGTAATCAATTTGCACGCGGTTGTGCAGGAAAATTGAAAATCTGCATGATCAGCTGGAGGAGATTCAAGAATTTTCAGAACTGGTGATGAAACTACTGAATTAAGCAAGGTCCAATTGCTATTGCTATTCATCATGTTCTAACATTAATACAAATTTTGACACTAAAACATGAAAAATTAAGCACTGGTTACACTTGTTGTGACTCATGTTAGTGTGGTGGAAGCTGTAAACTCCGCGTACATGATCTGATCTGATCTGCTGCATCGTCGAGCTGGTCATGCGCAAGGTCCAACTTCTGCAGACAGTACATGCATAGGGTACTCGGAGGAGTTGGCATACTCGAATGCAACACTAGCACCAGCTCGCAGAGGCGCGCCATTCATGACATAGCAGTCGTTGTAGCTGAGACGCTCAAACACCAGGTTATCCAGTGGTCTCGCGGAGGAGAAGGCGCCGCAAGCCACATGGATGTTGCTCAGCTGACATCTCGGGTTCATACACAAGTTCACGATCTGCACCGTGTATGCCGGGATGCCATTGCTGTAGCCGCTCAAGCCTTGGGTTATGCTCAGGTCCGACATCGAGCACAAGGGCATGGAAGCTCGCAACTTCCTGTGTAAGTAGATGTAGTTCTCTGCATCTGCTGTAGGTCTCGTAGATACTGCAGCTGCAGCAGCAGTGATCCTCGACCATCTTCGCTGCTGCTGCTGAGGATTTTCCAAGCGGTGGCGATGGTTCTCATCAGATTCTTCTATATTTGATCTCGTCAGCTGGTGCAAGCTCATGATGTGATGGGTACTGGAATCCGGATCCGGAGCTTGGTCTAGTAGCCGCTGTTGCTGCTGTACGATATTATCGTGATGATGATCTTGATCCTGACCCATGATCAGCTTGAATGCAGATGATCTGCCTTGAATTGTGTTCTTTCGATGATCTGCACCAGCGATCTCATTCGACTGCGAGAACTCCTCATGGCCAGTTAAACGGGCGCAGAACAACGATCCAATATGGAAACCAGCTATCAGGAGCAAAACTAGAGCGAAATAAAGTTGAAGATGAAGCTGTAGTGGACGTGCTGCGAGCTTCAAGTATGAAAGTCTTGCCATGAAGTAATTATTTGCAGCTAGCTGTCGACAGCTCAAGTTTGCCCGCGATGATCATATACCACGTTTTTCGCCTAAGGTACAGCAGTGTCGACGAGGTCGAGTATTACTCGTGAGGTGATCTGCAGCTGCACCTGGTGGATGCAGTAGCTCTACCGCAAATCTTCTTCACATAGGCGCACGTCGTCGACTTTCACCAAATCTGCAAAGCAAGAATTCATGATGATGATGATGCCCAGCTGCACGGCCATGAACACAACAACATACGAAGCTCATGGCGATGTCTATCGATCGTTCATGCCCACACGAAGTCTTGAACAACAGCTTCTCATCCCCCAAATTGGTTTCTCATGCGGGGACTCCGTATGTGCAGTTCTGTACTACTACTCTCTAGTCCCAGAGTTTGAAGAAATCAGCTTTCTCGCAGTTGCATCCCTGAGCATGCTGAGCTGCAACCTATACATGAAATCAAGGTACTCAGAACTTGAGGATATTATAACTGAAAATTCCTGCATAGGCAGAGCAACACTGCTTGCATCTGGAACTAGAATGATGACATTATAAAAGCTGCTTCCAAGCTAGACGAGATCCTGCAAGGATTGAGGCTTGAGCAGCTACAACAGAAAGAAGCTAGGGAATGTTACCTGCATATATATTTGATTCAGCATACAATCGTCGTCCTTGCAAGAGGTTAAACAAGAGGAGAGTTCAATTCTGGTTGCTCTTGAACTCCTGCAGCTGCTCAGACTTCAACCCTCTTCCGCATGATTTCCAAAAACCTCTTGGCCAAAGAGTTACAGTACTTTTAGCTGCAACACTACAGATGCCTGCAGAGTCAAAACTTCTTCAAGTGGTCGAAGCTGCAGGATGATATTCTGAAATCAGTTTCTTTATCTTCAGTACAATAAGAGAAGTGGGCAACTCAGGGGATCCTGGAAGAAGATTTTCTAAAACAAATCCAAAAAAAAGAAAAACGAAAAGAAAGAAAAAAAGAACTTAGAGTTGATCATCATCTCAGTTCCTCAGTTGATCAATGCTTCTTCAAGAAGAGCTCTTAGATCACAAAGAAGCTGATATCTACTAAGAGCTCTTATGTACTTGTTGAACCTGGAGCTACTGGAAGCTGCTGCTGCTGTTGCTGTTGCTGCTGAAACATATATGTAAACTTCTCTATCAAGAGATCAAGAGCTTATGAACTAGAGCTTAGAGAGCCTGCCCTTGGCACACAGACAGAGCACACCCACAACACACGCCAACAAAAAAGTGGGTTGTTTTTTTTGTGTGTGTGTGTGTGTGTGTGTGTGTGTGTGTTTTTGCTTTTTTGGGTTATGATTTTTTGAATGGAAATTATAAGCTAATTTGATGCTCAATGATCTTAGAGCTATGCTCAACAATGTCAGTCAGTCTATTTGAGCTAGTACTAGAAGCTACTGCAACTAGGGTAATAATTTGCAGAGCTCAAAATGGAGCAAGAAGAATCATGTGCTGCAGGTGGTTCCTGGATCATCTGGAGCTCATGGAGGCTGAAATCTCTGTTGCTGCAGTTGTTGCTGCTGCTGCCTAACATTGGTCTCTGTGCACCACCATGGTTGCTGCTGCTGCAGGTTTACTTGTAAGAACCTGGAGGAATTTGACCCAGCAGCAGACAGCAGGACATGATCCCCCCCCCCCCCC
>Ga0209611_10013751_pt1 | contig 11021 bp, 9 predicted proteins | sample S1TSphgellanicum_3_FD_187693 | JGI IMG/M metagenome (GOLD analysis project Ga0209611, IMG submission 187693) | Host-associated microbial communities from peat moss isolated from Minnesota, USA - S1T2_Fc - Sphagnum magellanicum MG (SPAdes) (version 2) | ecosystem: Host-associated > Plants > Peat...
ATTCATACCATTCGGAACAGGTAGGAGGCAATGCCCGGGGTTGATGTTAGGCCTTTTATTTGTGCAAATTGGTTTAGCTCGCCTCATGCAAAGTTTTGATTTTGCTTTGCCTAATGGCCAAGACCCAACCACCTTGGACATGACTGAAAAGTTTGGAGGTACTATGCCTCGTCAAAATCCTTTGCAGGTTGTTTGCAAGCCTCGGTTGCCCAAGTCTTTGTATAAGGGTAGCTAGTTAACTCCAGTAGTATCTAAGGCCCGGCCACCTTGGACATGCCTGAAAAGTTTGGAGCTACTATGCCTCATCAAAATCCTTTGCAGGTTGTTTGCAAGTCTCAGTTGCCCAAGTCTTTGTATAATGGTAGCTAGTTAACTCCAGTAGTACCTTTTCTAGTTCAGCACTTCAGTGCTGAATAATTATTTTACTTTTCAAAATCCTGTAAAAATAGATAATTTATCAGATTTCAGCGATAAATATAGGCAACTTCTTTGGTAAATTTTCTAGACTTTAAACCTCTAACATAATGAGACCTTTTACAACATTTTGTGCTGCTCTTTTTCTTTTTTGCAAAAATGGGGAAACATAATGTTCCACCAATGTAAGGTCTGCAAAAAACATTCATGAACTTTGAAGGCTTACCTTGATAAATGAAAGAGTTTTGCCATAGTATTACTCATGCTCCTCCATTACACCTCCTGCCATTGCAACTATTCCATAACACATATCACCATTACAACTTGCCCAATCTAAACATTCAAAATTAAACTTATCAAGGTACAAAAACTAAATTTAATCCTATTATAATGCTAAACCTCAAATCAATATTGATGAATAATACTTTGCTGTTAAGCTTTCACTAGTGTGTGGCAACACGAACCACATTTGGGGGAGTGAAGTGTCAATGGAAACCCATCACAAATCATATTTCCAGCATCCAACAAAAGGGGTGGGTCATGAAGACAACACATGATGAGGAGCATCAATTGATAATATGGTTATTCTATCCATTTTCATTCTCACATTATGACAATTTTTTCAAGTCCTATGATTCAAAATCCTTACCATTTAATATGCATTATTTTGGTCACGCATGGTGAAAACATTGATCTTAATCAACACCACCCACAACACTAACCAAAATGGTTGTTTGTGTTTTTTCCTTTAGAATTTCTAGAATTTTTGTGATATAGAAATTTTGGTGATTTTTCCCAAATTTATACAAGTTACACTAAAAGAACAAAAACATTCAATATTTTCTCAAATTTTTTTCCAAAAAATAAAATAATAAAAATTTGTTGGTTGAAAAACCATTTTTCATTTCCATGGATTTTATTTTATTTTAGTTTTATGATGTTGAGTGAATGAAATAATCCGTAACAAGATGGCACCACCTTTCTATCCAAAAGTTTTAAAATTTAAGCAACTTTCTATATTTTTGATAACTTAAATCAAATTTTGAAAAAAAATATAAATACATTGTTTTTTCAATAAAGATCCAACAACCTCAATTTTTTCATTTTTTCATGTTTTTTTTTTCTTCTTTTGAAAAATAAAGTTACCATATGGTAAAACTTTCCACCCAATAAAATAAAATGTTGGAAGGAAAAAAAAACATTGTCATTCCAAACCAAAAAATCAATTCTTATTAGTTTTGTGGGAAAATTCACACTTCAACTAGAGAACCATCATGTGAATGGAATAAAGAAAAAAGATGAAAAAAAACCCATCAAATCACCAACACTCAACAATGATGAAAGTTTGTAACATTCTTTTAAGTTAGAAAAATATGTAAGTCACCATTTTTTTCATGTTTTTTTTTGTTGTTGACATGCATGTCTTTCATGATGAAAACATATGGGTTGTCATCAAGTGCCACATTTGGCTTGCAAATGTGATAAGGTTGTACTTCTTCCTCTTTCTTTGTTCATTGTTTATTACATTTGTAGCTCTCCAATAGTTTGGTCATTGTTTTGCTTTTGTAACATTCATTCCAATTTGTTGCCATTCCTTCATGTGTACATGTAGATAAGGTTGTTATTGCAAAGATCTCGAAATGGTGGGGCTATGAGATTGTGCGATGAAAGCATGGAGTTCAAATGGAATTCAAATAACATTGAATTTTTTAGGGTTTTAGGTTTAATTGGCAAATTGTTTTTGCAATGAAGAATATGATGTTGTGTTGTTGTGATAAGTTCAATTAGCAAGAGGTATAAATCAATATGGACCTCTTTCCCCACATTTTTGCATTCCAATTTTGTTGCACATTCAAACATTTGTGCTTTGTGTGTGGCTATTGTAGTCATTTTCTTTTGTTTGTTGTAGGTCACTATTATTATCATCTTGTTTTGATTTCATTTTTTAATATGTGGTGGCTATTGTTGCTCAAATGGAAGCTTTGGTGAGTAAAACAAATGATGGTTCCATTGGAATCACTTCAAGTTTTATTTGCTTTTCTTTGGGAATGTAGTTCCATTCTCGATAGCAAAACATCACAATGTCAAATGTTTATCCCTACTTGATGAGTCATCACTTTTAGTAATCACTTTTTACTTGTCCCGTGCACATTAGTTGAAAGAGTGAGTCTTGAGATATGTGCCAATTATGACATGGAGAGAGAACATGTAGTTACAAAACTAAGAAAGAAGAAGAGAAAGAATGAGTGAAAAACTAATAATGTGAAATTAACCCATGTTTTGACTTTTTGATTGTTGTCAAAACTTTTGCAAGGGAAAGATGTGAAGTTGAAAAGAATTGATGCAAAATGTGCATTGAGATTGAATGTAAGCTTCTAGTCACAAAAGTTTGATTCATTGATCAAGCATTCAAGTAAGAGGAAGGTGAAAACAATAACTAAACATGTTGGACATAAATCCTAATTTTGCCCATGTGAAGAATGAGAAAATTTATGTACGTGGTGGGAAGGACACCATTGGAAAACAAGTGCAAAATGAAATTTGACTATAAAGAAGAATTATTTGCAATTCATTACCATATGGCATTTGGTCTAAACCGTTTAAGGTGTACCAACCAATACTAAAAAGTTTGCACAATAATAAAAATGAGTATTTATTATTTGTAACCACACTTACTATGTAGAATTTTAAAGAGTAACTCATTTTTTCTTTACATTCATTTACTCAAGTGCATTAGTTGGATATGTGGAATTTGCAACCATTTTACCATTTTAATTTTTTAATTAGTCCTTAAATTCTTGATAATAATCTTTATTCACTTAATTTTTTCCTTTATAACAACTCAAAATAGACATAACTTTTGACATTTTGTTGAAATTTAAATAATTGACTTGACAATGTATTCCATTAAAATTGAACTCTCACACACATACTTTAATACCCAATATGGAATCCTTTTCATTCATTTCCATATTGACAAAACATCAATATACTTTAACTAATTTTGACCCCATCTTCTTTGTTTAGGACATCCAATGACTAATTTCAAGACCCTTCATAGTCTATTTTCATTTCTAAAGGTGCCTAATACACCAATTGTGCATTGGTTTGATTCCTCAAGCTAGGGTATGGCTTGTGCAATGTAAAAAATGGTGTTGAATGATACTAAAGTGGTTAATCCCTTAGTTGATTATTATTTTGAATGAGTTGAATCTACTTCCTTGATCGCATGAATCGACTCCCATTATTGTTTGCTTCAAAATTATTAATTTCTTGTATTGAATAGGTCCACCTTCCATTGCAATGGGTAAATTTTTCAAGTTAACTTCCTTTGATGGCAATAGGATTAAAGTAGTAGACATTCAATGTTCACTTGGGTTCAATTTACATTTAAATATGACCTGTAACCAACAAAATTGTCATTTGCACTTTTGATTAAATGTAAGTAGTTGCAAAAATCGGAAAACATACATTTTCATTTATTCTCTTAGCCTTCATATGTGGAAAAGGAAGTTGCAACCTCATATGGATATTTGCCACTTGAACAGCCAACTAAAGAATGAAGGAAAATAATAATAATAATTCCCCTACTTATCAATTCTTTTTTGCTGGAAATTTTTTTTTCTAGTTGGAAAAAAACTTTTTCTACCTTGAAATCACTTTTATCATTAAATAATATATAAAATAATGAGACAAATTTTCATGAAAATAAGAAGCTAAAGTGTTGAAAACCAGATCATAATTATCATTGATTATACTTTGAATAATTTCATTCTTCATATGACAATATCACTATAGATCATGGAAAAATAAATTTCTAAAAATGAATTAATTGTGTTCAAATTAATTATTCATTTTGACCATGTGGAAACTAACATTAGACTACAATATTCCATCTTATTCTAATGTATCTAAAGAAATACAATATATTCAAAGGTCATAAAACACATGTTGGAATAAAGAAAAACAAAGGGCCAACAAGAAAAACAAAAACATGTTTCAAATTTTAACATTTCTTGCATGGAAAAGAAAAAATAAGGCATGTATAACAAACAAAACAAAACAAAACAAGAAGACAAACACATAAATTATACAAGGTTTTGTACTCAAGAAGAGAAAATTAAACAATTGATATATCTGGAAAAAAAAAAGATCGTCAAAAGGTTGTAGGGCATACGTCAAAGGAAACAAAAGTAGGAGAAACAAAAAAACATTGTTTTAACTTCTAATATTTTAATGATGAGAAAAAAATCAATTAACAAATAAAAGAAATAAAACAAGTAAATAGTGAAACACACAAATATAAAGTTTATTAATAACCAAATAAGAAAAATAAACAATTGATGATTGAAGATTTAAACATATATGAAAATTTATTTGCAATGTATGAAAGGAACAAATCAAATGAAAATAAAGGATGTGGCTCAAGGACTAATTCATCATGATTTCCAAAAAATAACTCATGATTTAAATCTTAAAATATTTAATTTGATTACACGATATTGTGATTGTAAGATAAAAATAGGTATTTGAAACTAAAGTATAATAAAGTTATTTGCAAAGTCACCTTCTTTTTCACCCCCTATCCCTTCTTTTAATGGTATCCACAAAGTAAGGAAATTTTTATTAAATCTTAGTATGAAATGCTAAAACTCAACATTTAATGCACAAGGTTTGAAAGTAATTATAATAGTTGTATAGGTAGGAATGTTGAAAATACATGTAGCAATAGTGGAGGCATTTAAGGAAAAAAGGGATGAAATTCAGCATATGACCAAAATTGGTGGAAAAACTAGTTTGGGTTCCAATTATTTCATTTTGTTAAATTTCATTCCTAGTTTTGCATTTGATGCCCTGTTGTGTTGACATTGGCTATTCTCACCCCCTAATTGCCTAATTTTATGGATAACTTTAACTTTAATATCTTTTTATTATTTTACATTAAATAGACAATGAAACACCAAAAGGTTTTTTGTTTTTTGTTTTTTAATAAAAGGTCTACATTATGAAATATTGTGTATGTGAAAACATCACTACCATGCAACTAGAGCTTTTAGATAACTAATTTGTGATTAAATTATAATTATCCCATGAAAATATGAGATATATTAAAACATAAAACTCCACATCAAAAAATTGTGGAGTTCTATTATAGTTGCATATTAGTCCCAATATGGATCCCTATACATATGAATGTACACCATATATACAATTTTGATCAACCATGTTTGATTTTGTTAGCAATCTACACAAAAGTCACATATGACAACTATAATATAATTAAGCATTCATTAACAACTTATTTGTCGCAACCCTAGCCTTGGGCTCGCGACCAAGGCAAGGGGGCTTGCAAGGGAGCGGGCCAAGAGGAAGGAAGCCCGGGAGTTAAGGCCAGAGGAAGCCTGGGAGTCATATCACATACTCTTGGGAGTGTTAGAAAGTGTGAGGGAGTGTGAGGGAGTGAACACTCACACTCCCAAAGCAACTCCCGCTTTGGGAGATGGAGTCCCGGTGGACTCCCGAAACTTCAGAGAGCGATTGCAGGGGTCAAACCTCGATGGCTCATGGCGTTCTTTATATCAATGGAAAGCTCTTGAAGCGTAGATGTCTAAAATGGGCTCGCATTGCTCATTTGGACATCTGAAACACAAGTTATGGTCAAAAGAAAGGTCGGGAGTCGAACTGCCAGTTTGACTCCTGACCACAAAAAGTCGGGAATCGACCCCTTTCCGATGTCCGATTCGGGAGTGCGACACGGCGTTGGAAAGCTCTCGACGAGAGTTACAACTTTGCTTCAGATCACATCGCGATCGGAGGTCTGCTCGCAAAGTTATGGGGCTCCAAAGTCCCGGGAGTCCCATTTGGCGCGATTTCGAGACTCCCACTCGGGAGTCCCGGGAAAAATAGCCATTTGGATGTGGGCTCCGTGGAGAGTCACAGAGTATACTATAAGGGGGAAGGTGGTGGCTTCCCCCAAGTCCGGGATGCGATGAGTCTTGTGTGTCCGTGTTGCCCGTGGCTCGTCCTAGCACCAAGTGTGCTCTAACTTTGCACTAACCACTTTGTGTGGGTTGTGTGCAGGCTCGTGTGAGTGACTAAAGCTTGTCAACTCGTCCTAGTCCCATCCCGGAGCTCCAACCCGCCCCTCTACCCCTCAAAGGGTTGTGAGCTAAGGAGCGTGCTTCGACTCCTCCTTTTCCGCTGCTTTCTATTTGGGCTCACAGTTGAGTCCCTTGAGGAGTCGGGGGTGCGTCATTATTTGCAATTATTTTACAACTATTATATTGGATATTTGTGTAACTAATCAATTAATAGTTACAATAATCATAGTAATTATTAGCTTATCATATAACTAATTTTGACTGCAAAAATTATAATATAACTATTTTTATTATTAGTATTATTTTAGGCTAAGCTACCTTAACCTAGCCTAACATAAGTAATAATTAATAACTAGCCTAAGGTATCATCTAATAATAATATTATTATTATTATTATTATATATTAATGTTTAGATTCCATATTAATAGTTAATATCATTACTTATTAACTATTATGAACTATAATAGTCAGCATACCTAATAAATAAACTATGTTAGGATATATTCACCCATCACTAATCATTGGCAATGATTGAACAATTTTGGATATTTATATAACAACATAAAAGAAACACAAAACACGTTGAAATCACATGATGTGTTCCTAAAAAAAATGACCCTTTATTTCCAAACTTTTTTTTTTCTTGTCCATTTTCAGCAATTTAAATCGATGGGTGCATCAAATTAAAATCTACATTAATTATTTGAATTCTAAAGGTAAAGGAAAAACAAATAAGATCCATGAAGAAAAAGAATGTGTTGAATTTTAAAATGTAAATTAGGCTAATGATTAAACACTAACCTTGCTGACTTTTGAAAATCATATTTTTTTCATTTTGTGTCCTTTTTGACCAATTTAAATGACTAAGGGTGCACCAAGTCAAGGTCTAAAAAATCCTTCAAAGCAAAGGAATAATGTATTAAGATTTGAAATTCTTTGAGAACTTAAGTGTTCATTCCTCTAGCTATTTTATAATAGTTACAAGTAAATTACAACTAGGATGCAACTAATTGTTTTATCCCATATTGTTTGTCCTACCTTTCAATTTTTCAAATTTTATAACCAAATGAATGAAAAAATAACATATTTTTTAAAATGACATTTGAAATGAATTAATAAATGAAGGTTTGGCCCTAAAAGTTAAACCCAAAATAAAATAGGAATATCCCAAATGACCTACCCATTTGGCCCAAGCCTACCCACTTATCTAGCTTAGGAAATGTAGGTAGTACATTATTTAACTACCTTAGGCCTACTTACATATTGACTTAAGCACTACATGTCAACATTTTATTGGCCTTAAATTGGATGATCTAAATAAAATTAATAAAAATATTAAATATCAAAATAAAATTAGAATGGCCATATGTCCGTTGATGATTTGTCAAAAACATGATTGCCATGTTAGCACATCATTACCTATGTAGTTGGACATTAGTTACAAGGTAGTGGCACACTAATTAAAATGATCTAATTACAATGATATAGTTTCACGAGTTGCATATGTATATGGTTCCATATATATTGAATTGGGTTTGTTGCAACTTTTGCAATTTGTTTAATGACATTCATGCTATAGAAATATGTTAAGTTGTAAGTGGTCATTGCCACCCAAAATTGGAATTAAAACCCAATTGCAAGCCTAGTTGCAAAACACCTATTCATTCCTAATGCTAGTTGGAAACTTGGATTTTAAGAATATAATGGTAGAATTTTCAATGTGAAAATTTCAAGTTAAAATTTATGTTCTATGTTTGATTCCTTTAATGTAGGTAAAACATGAAAATAAATGTCCTAAGGTGGGTAAATGCGCAATAATAAATGTCAATGAACAATAGATGATGAGATGCACAATTAAATATAAACTTAATTGATATTTGGTTTTATTGTGTGTGCACCATCATGAGTTCAAGTGCACATGCATCCTTTTTTATATAACAACTTCGCAATGAAAAATAATTATGCCCATGTGAATATGGTAAGATTAATTTTAGGTGAAATTTTTCCTTATGTAGTAAATTGATGAAACAATTATTTATTCCTTCTATAAATTATTATGTAAGCTTGAAAGTTTTAATTGATTTAATTGTGGATATTGCAAATTGTTTTAAAATGGGAAAAAGAAAAAATAGAAGGTGACAATGTTTTACACACAACTTTATTGAAAAAGTGTAATCAATATAGAATTTGGCTTACAATAACAATAGAAGACACATGTGCTTCTTGGTTTCCCAAAAGAAAAACATTTGGAAAATTTTTGTTGCATAGTTGGAAGGCATTTCATATTAAAGGAACCTTTTTTTAAAAAAAATAGAAAAGGGGAAGGTTGTAATCCTTAGAAATAAAATGTAAGTTCCCTCCCACTCTTAAGGAATACACATAAAAATCTTCTCCTACCTTGTGATTTACGCATTATTATACATTTGTAATAATGTTCCCTTCATGCTTGAAATGGATAAAGCTCATTGTGAAAGGCAATCTCAAAATGTAGGATTCATTTATCATTTTGTCATGTGCCCCTTGGGGTTTTACCCTATAGTTAATAGTAGGCTTCCAAGGTCCTTCCCACACCATTTTGTTTTCCACATTACCTTACATGTTGAAAACACTTGGGGTAGCCTTGAATGTTTGCAATTATTTATATAGAATGATACATATTTTTGGTCATTTTTTCACCTTTGCAATCCATTTTATTGACTAGAACTCATTTGCATTGTGCATATGCAATTATGCATTTCAAAATTTTCAATGTTCATGTTGATTTGGGGGTGTCAACTAGTGTTGGATAGTTTTCATTTTTTCATGAAAACCACCAATTTTGGTCATTAATTTAGTTTTTCAAAATCAAACAATTTTTTTTTCAAAGAACCAACTAGGTTTTCAAGAAATTGCAAAAAAAATGCCATGTTTGGTTTTCACTAATTTGTAAATTGAGGATTTTCAAAGGTGATTCCCACAATTCAATTATTTAAAATATATATATTGAGATATTTTTCTTGTAATTAAAAAAAATGGAATGTGCCTTGCAACCAAATTTTGTATCATTAGGTCAATTATTGTTTTAAAATATTAACTTAAACAAATTGTTTGATTATAATTGACATTACTTAAAATTGGTGAATATATAAGATAAATAAAAAATTCTCTCAATTTTTATTTGTGACCCCACAATGCCTAATATTTGATGAGTAAGAAAACCCATTGGAGGGAACTTGGATTCATGTTTTTGCCACCATTGTAGAGGACACTTTATGATTTTTTTCACATTCACTTGATCTTTTTAATATTGAAAACTCTTTGTTTATTAATTAATTCCTCGGCCAATTCATTCATGTTAGTAGTCATTTCAAAAATATCCAAATTACAATTTTCAATGATCTTTTCCTTTGTAAAAGCACTTCCATTATCTACCAATGGATGCAAATGATGATAACATTTCACAAGCATAGGATATAATATTTTACTATTATACTCTTCAACAATAGAAATATCTTGTTCACAATCAATGAATGAAGATACCAAACAAAGATTTTAAAATCTTGGATTTAACATTAATGAAAACATGTTGTGAAAGGAAAATATTTTAGCACACCACACACTTCTTTTTTAATGTTAAGCAAACAAAGATAATTCAAGGGCACCTTGGAATCATCATCCATAAGATTGTCAAGGGTTGATGAAATTCTAACTTCTTCCCTCTTTTTCAAACTAATTGATATGGTAGAATTTAAAGCATCATTAAGGTGCAATGACCACCAAACTAGTTTAAAAACATAGGCAATCACAACTAGAGACAAATAATCAACATTTGGTTGGGAAATATGTTAAGCAAAAGGAGGTGGTGTAACCGGACATGGGGTGACCGAACATTTGGAGCTACGATGATTCTGATCCCGATTTTTGCACCGTCTCTTGGTTGGCTGCGCATTATGTCTCATTACTGTAATTATGCATGGCGGCTACTCTGGTGTGATCTTGGATGCTCACCACACTTGAGGAAGACGGCACAGAATTATGGCAATGGAGGTGCTAGCTTTTATGATTCGGGGCGGTTAGGATGTATGACGGCACCAGAGCTGAGAATTGAATGAGGAGGAGAACTGCAATGGAGCGCGACATCAGTTTTGGAAAGGGGAGATCGAGCTAGGTAAGGAAGGAGAAGGCATAGTAGAGGGGGATCAATCTGGGAGAGGTAGAAGTTAGAAGTTTTGGGAAGATGCTGGGGAGCTTAAAAGATAACTAGTTGCTGATTTCTTCCGTTGCGTTAGTGACTAGTGGATGGCTAGCTCCTGAATCTGGTGCGAGTCAGGTCAATTGTGTCTGAGCAGTTGTTAACCGATTGAGAAATGGTCTGTAGCTTGAGGAAGATTGTGTGGATGAGGATCTGTGTGAAATCCGAACTATACGTTTTGGGTTCTTGAGATTCTGTGTGGGAGCCGAGTCTGTAGAGGCTCTGGAAAGACTTTTCTTTCTTTTGTAATAAATCTATTGTGTGGATCTATCTG
>Ga0209611_10013753_pt1 | contig 11019 bp, 11 predicted proteins | sample S1TSphgellanicum_3_FD_187693 | JGI IMG/M metagenome (GOLD analysis project Ga0209611, IMG submission 187693) | Host-associated microbial communities from peat moss isolated from Minnesota, USA - S1T2_Fc - Sphagnum magellanicum MG (SPAdes) (version 2) | ecosystem: Host-associated > Plants > Peat...
GCAACGCAGCGCTCCTCGAGCTTGCTGCAACGCAGCGCTCCTCGAGCTTGCTGCAACGCAGCGCTCCTCGAGCTTGGTGCACCGCGGCGCTGGTGGAGCTTGCTGTAGCGCGGCGCTGGTGGAGCTTGATGTAGCGCGGCGCTCGTGGAGCTTGTTGTTGCAGCGCGCTGCTGCAATTGGCAACACAGCAACGCTGCGACAGGCTTGTAGCGCTGTGATGCTGCGGCAACTTCCAACGTTGTAGCGTAAGCTTTCAACGAAGCGACGTTGCGACAGCTTACAAGCTTGCAAGGCAGCGACGCTGCAGCTTACAAAACAACAACACTGCGGTTTTGTTGCAGCTCGCAACACGACGCTGCGCGATGTACGCTGTAGTTCGCGTCACGGCAACGATGGTAGGCGGTGCTTGGCTGCTATGCAGCGATGGTAGCCGCCGCGGCGACCTTAAATTTTTTATTTATTTATTTATTTTAATTTTATTTCTTGGTCGCCACAGGAGAGAGAAAAAGAAAAAGGGAAGGGGAGCTTTGAAAGCTGTTCAAAGATTTCAACTCGGCATGAATGTAACACGCAAGCTCCCTCCCGCAGCAATAGTAGTAGCAACTTGTGCTCCTTCCTTGCGCTCCCTCCGACAGCAACAACACCACACTAGTAGTAAAAACTCAAGAACTTCAAAAGTGCAAGAAATCTGTTGCTTTCAACATGAAGCAACAGGAAATAGAGTTTTTCTAGAATTGAAATAAATTGCAAAGAAGTAGTGAAGGTGTATGTAGATGGTGGCCGTGCAGTAACCACCGTGAGCATCTAGAAAATCCCAGTGAACTATGGAGGCAACTCTCATACAAAGGAATTCTAAAAAAACTAAAGGATAAGGGAAAGGCTTGGCCCTTTTATATAGCCACCAAAAGCTGAAACCCTAAACCTAATAGCGCACAATCACTTAAGAACGTTCCTAACCTTATAACCATATAATAACCTTAAAAGATATGACGGGCATGCCCGTACCTGGCCATCATGCATGAGGCCGTGCATACGGGCATGACAACCCAATATTTTCTTCTTTTTCATTACCAAACACACACAAGGTGTAGAGTTACATCTTGCACCTCACCATTTCATTGTTCAATAAAATGTATCCAAAGCCCTGTGGTAGAACAACTAAAAAACAATTCAGATTAACAAAAAGAATGGACAATTGATTCTTAAACACCATTAAACCACAATGCACATTAGGCACATTCCTTGTTCTTTGAACTCTTTCATCATTAGAATCTTCACATTCATCCCACATTAGATCTTCCAATTTCATTTCGACTCAATGTCAATGCCCCTCCTATTTCCCTTTCATCCTTGTCCTCTAAGGTGTCATCACTGACATCTTCTTCTTCTACACATTCAAGCCCTTCATTGGTTGGTGCGGATTTGGGGGCTCAATCACCAGCAAGAAGGCCGACCACTTCACTACCATCAATCCATGTCTTAGGAGCTTTTAAAAGTTTGTTGAAGATTATATGGCATTTTGGATTGTCTTGCAAAACAAAATTTCTTTTGGGGTTAAGTCTATCTTTTGCAAGAAAGACTTGTTCAACCTCATTCGGAAATATGAAGGGGTGGTCACTCATGTGGCCATCCCCAAAAATTTTGGAGGTGTCAATTGAATAGAACAAGCAATCTTCTAGTTAACCGGTGTTGCGGAGCCATTACACCATTAATAATAAGGTCTTGCAGCTTTTTAAATCCACCTCCAAAATCTTTTCAATTATTCCAACATAATCAACCTTTGAGCCATCAAGCTCTTCTTTAAACCAACAAGCAATGTATGAATCACATGTGGTTTGTTGTTCATCAAAATGACGCACTCAAAAATGTCGCCCATATGACCACATTGCAATGTAGCTCTATGCAACAAAGTTGCATCCAACTACAATGTCACAAGTCCACATAAGAGTGTAAGAAAATATATAGCTTAGATATTAATCTAATCAAAACTTCATACTTTGAATTAAGATTGAAACAACCCATAAATGCCAACTTTTTCAAAAAGAATTCAGTAATAGTTACTCCCCTTACATTGCTTCAATGTTGCCCTTATTACTACTACCCTTGCTAACATTATTACTACTACAATTATTCCCCCTACCATTATTACTGCCCCTACCACTACCCATGTCCTACAACTGGATCAAATGAAATAGAGACCACTAGGTCATATCCTTGAATTTCTTTTTAGTCTAGCATGTCTTACATATCAATAGCTATGTTAATGTAGTACCTACAATGTCATTTTTTTTTCAGACACACATCCCCCACTTTTCTTTCTTGCGATAACTTCTTGATGAATCCATGCAACACGATCTTTCAGCTTCTTAGGATGTTGTCCTCAAGATGATTTTCTAACCTTATTCCACAATTTAACAGCACACATGTATAATTGATTTTGCTTTTCATACTCTTTAGTCCATTTTGTCATCAACACAAATTGTTGGATAACATAGTTTTTGATTTGTTTGTAGGTTATGTCTTCATAACCATCTTGAAATAGTCGCCTTCTCCCCTTGCCAACAACTCTTCCACTAGTTAAAACTAAACATGCACATCAACAACAAATTTAACAAGGTGCTTCAAAACTAGAATGAAAGTTCCGTTATAACCACTCACACATAGAACACAAAATAATTTTAATGATTTTTTAATGTGAATTTTAGCTAGCTATAATTCTAGATGGCATGTGTATGACCTTCATAATATTCTTGAATTTGATTTTAGCCTTTAGTTTTTGGCTAGGTCCATACACTCAATTTCAATTTGATTTCATAGACTTCAATTTTTGGAAGTTTATACAGAGTCCAAACAATGGCTGGCAAAGCAATGAAATCAAGCCAGTATGTTGAAAAGAAGGATCTAGGATACAAAACACAACATTCTAAAGTCATTCAGAACATCAAAAATGATGTAATAGATATAAGTAAAAAGAAGAAGAAGACACAATAAATGTAATGTCAAAAAGCAATAGTCCAAACTTGTTTTCCATTCATTGACTTTCTCTTTCCACACCCGAGGTGCATACTTGTCCATGTCTCCAATAATGTCGTGGCAAACTCCCATAGCCTCATGCACAAGATAGCCTTCACCCATACTCCCTTCTGGTTAGGAGTTTTGTCTCACACACCCCTTCAAGGTCTTTAGATATCGTTCTATGGGGAACATCCAACAATATGAGACGGGGCCTCCTATGGCTACCTCCTCAACTAAATGAGAAATGAGATGGTTATGGTTATCAAAAAAAGATGTTGGAAGTTGCATTTCCAAAAGATTCATCACTATGGCAAATTTTGTCCTCATGAGATCCAAATTCCTAACATCCACATTCTTGGAGCAAACCCAACGAAAAAGTCTAGCCAATCTAAACATAGCTTGACAAACCCCTTCTGTTACAAATCCACGTATGGTGATGGGAAGCATAAAATGAATTAGATTACTATAATCATGTGATTTGAGGCTTGATAATTTGTCCTTTCGACTTAAGCTATTTTTAAAAAGTTGCCCCAAACCTAATAGGTGTTCTTAAGGATTGCATTGTGTGGAAAAATACATTCTGATCTACCTTAGGCATGACGTAGGAAGCAACTCCATGTTCTATTGATTACCACAACATATGCATAGTGTTTGATACCTCCAAGTCATCCCTTCCAGAATCTGTATCTTTGGCTCCTTGCAGATGGAGGAGAAGAAAATGGCACACATTTTTCATTATGTGCATCAGACTAAGCAAATGTTGGATGGGTAACTCTTTCCAATATTCAAGCTGTGAGTTCAAAGCTAGCAACCTATTCATTCTTGGAGTATGCAAATTATTGACGATCATGACCCACAAATTCATCCAATCATATGTTGTGCATTTTTGACAAGCTGGCCTTCTTTCCATTGTGTTGTCAAAGTATATCCTCAAGGAGGTTTGGAATGGATGTTTAGATGGCAACTCTCGCCTATAATGACCATAGATCATATTTCCCAATGTTGTTGACTATCAGGCATCGAGTTGTTCCATGCACCATGGGCAAGCATAATGCCCTTTGGTTTTCAAACCTGAAGAAACCATCAACCCTAATTAATTTAGAAACCTTGTAATAGTCTACTTTAATAAAATTTTGTTTATAGTTTATAGTAATGGGTTAGTAATGGGCTGGTACAATGTATCCCTAACAAGATATAACATTTTCTTTTACTTTTTTAACCAATAATATTAGCTAAATAATCATTGCAACACTGCAAAGGTAATGACAATAAAACTCTCCAATGAAAAATTCAACCCTAAGACTATTGCAAGCAATTCAAATTAAGACACCAATAATAGTAATAACTAATGTTCACAGACTTGACATCTCTTGATTAGTTAATGACATTCTATTGGCAACAAGAAATTTTGAATTCTTAGCATTTGTAGCCACTTTGTATTGAAGGATTTTTCTCAATAACACTCTCATAGGTTTTTCTACTTTTTATATCTAAGAACATACAATTTACAAAAATGGGTTGGTACAAATGTATTTTGTCTAGAAAACACAAAAAGTACATGATGAAGAGATACCTAACATGGCCCCAAGCCCAAGGTAATCATGAAGTGTCCACAATAAAATAATATTCACAATTAATAATTGTTTAGTTATAGGTTTTGAAACATTAATCACTAGAACTCCTTGTGTCCATTAAAAATTGCAACTCATCAATGAGTGGTTGTAAATAGATATCCATGTTATGAACCTACTTTTTCTTGGGGATGATAAATGCGAGCCACATAAATGCATTGCTCATTGTCAAATGAAATGGTAAGTTGTAATTTAACACCACAATTGGCCACATTGAATATTTTGATTGTTGTAAAGAATATGGGTTGACTTCATCTGTTGTTAGACCTAGCCTCAAATGCCTAGGCTCCTCTTTAAATTGTGGCCATCGATCCTCCACAATTTACCAAGTTTTTGAATCAATAGGACCTCTCATCACGCCATCCTCATTCTTGTTTGCAACATGCCAATCCATCAACATGGCTTGGCTCTTTGTAAGGAAAAGTTGTTTGATCTGTGGTATAATAGGCATGCAACACATCATCTGACACAAACATTAGAAATTGCACAAAGTTTAATGGCTTAAAGTTGGATTTTGCCAAAATGGAAAAGACTTCAAGGAATTGCAACATACAAATTGCTTAGCTTGATAAAAGAAATGGAACTATGAGCCTAGATTAACATCAAATTCCAAGCTTTGATGCATGGATAATTTATGTTTACCTTCTAGGGTGTGCTAGCTCCTTGAAGATCTTGCCTATATCAAGGTTCCCCAAACTTGGGACAATGCACCAATTTTTTTGCCTTGCCCCTAAACAAAACACAATTGTTCTTACAAGAATGGATGAACTCACACGGCAACCCAACAACTGTCAAATTTTTTTTTGCATCTTTGTGGGACCCAAGGAGGGTGTTTCCAAGAGGTAACATTTTATCCTTTAATAGCTTGCACACAAAGAAGCCCATTCATGTAATTAAGGAATTAGAAGGCATCTTCAATAAGAATGATGCAACTTTGGTCCACAAATTTCAACTTGTCACTCACTTGAGTAGAGCATCAACGCTTGTGTCACTCCAACCATATTTGGCTTGCAAATTGAGTATCAAAAATAATGTTGACAAGGTGCTAACATCACTGTTGTCTTACAACTTTGTTTGTGCCAATCTTTGAATTGGATTGTCTTCATCATCCCCTTGTGGCAAATGAAGGAAATCTTTAATCACCTCTGCATACTCTTCTTCTTCCTTGTGTGTATCATCATCTATGTCATTAGTGCTAATGTTTATTGTTGGTGAAATGCCCTCACAAGGTGATGGTGGACTGTCATGACTTGTAGGTGTATCTTGCAAAAAATCTTGCATTATAAACCTATCCAAGCTTAGAACACTGCCATTTTTCACCCTTGCACACAATCAAATTTCATTGCTTCATTTATAGTAAATGTTAAATAAAACTTACATCATCAACTACAATTGATGGTCCCCATTTGATCATGTGGTTACGAATGATACTTTCATTGCAAAGATGGAACCCCTTTGTAGCATGCACAAGGACAGAAGGCTCTTCTTTGTCGCTTTCATTTAGCTCTATGTTGTTGCCCTTCATGGCCTGAGCTCTCCTTGGATTCCATAATTGCAAAGCTAAAGCCTTGCTCACAAAATTGTGTCATTAATTCTAGCCACAACATAACAAAAATGACACAATGAGTGAGGTTATACCTTGTGAAGGTCATTCACAAAATACTAGGCAATCACTTTCATTAGGAATAGTGGTGGTTACATTACCAAGCAACCATTACTCCCATGGTTAAGCATAATTGCCCAAAATCAGGAATAAATGTTTTCATAAAGAGAAAAGGGAGTTAGAAATAAAAAAATTTGCGATGATAAAGAGAAAGAAACAAACCCAAGTGTTTCTTTTGCAATTTTGTGAAGGACTATTTAAGTGGCAATGATTTATATATGAAGAACGTCATAGAAGATCAATTTTTCATAACATTAGTTATGACAATAAAAGAAAATTATTATTAACTCAAGTTTTTATACTTCCTACTAAACTACATACTAATATCAACAGAGATTGGTGCAACATACCTCACAAAAAATGGTGAAACAAGGGGTCAAGTTTTCCTTCCATATATCCTCCTAAACCACAATGTCATTTTCCCATGTCCAGGACTTGATGTGTAAGTAGATCTAAAGCAAAATGGCAAAGTAGAATTGCCCATAACTAGTAACTAATATAGGGTTTTCACTTGTGTTACTGCCTTGACTTAACTTTAAACATATCGTCACTCACTTAAGGAGTGGGGTTAGAGTGGCAGAGGAGAATTGTCCACAATTAATAATTAGTATAAGGTTCTTGCTTGTGCTATTGACTTGACTTGACTTGACTTTAAACATATCCTCACTCACTTGGGGACTGAGGTTGGAGCACTTGTTTCACAAAACAAACAAACAAACCAAAAATAAGAAGGAAAATCAACATGCATTTGAACATCCATTGTTTGGTAGTTTATGCCAAAATCATACATCCATAAAATACATTGAAAGGAGACTTCCTTTTCCCACAAAAATCAAGTAGACTACTACAGTGCTAAAAGGATGTAGGGAAGGGACTACCTTTACTAACAGTTCCCTAGTAATAGTAAATTGAAAACAAAGTGTCTAGACTTCAATGTTTTACCTCTAGAAGTTTTCCATATGCCTTGAGTTCATTGTATCTTGAGAAACAAACACAATTCAAAACAACAAAGAGTTAGACCAAGAGGTTCAAGAAATGGAACCCCACACAACATTAGCCTTCCACCATTGCTTTCCAATTGTTTGTGGATGGATTCCATGCTTAAAAACTATACATTCAGTTACAGTTACATTTGTGCATGTCTATTCTTAAAATACAACACGCATTTATACACGTAGCAGCTTAGGGTTTAGGTTGAGGGTGCAAATATGAAACCCTAAAACATAAACCCTAACTTGCAAAAGAGACCTAGGAAACAAGCATCAAGTAATGCAAAGCTTACTGAAAAAGACTTACTGGAGAAGCTTAAGGAGTGTGAGAGCATTGGAAGGTCTGAAATTGGTACATAAAAATTGAACAGAGGTCAAGTTTCTTCATATTAAAATGGCCATTTGAGGTTATTGACATCCAACTATTACCATCCCTCATATCCAAGCTTTGCCAAAGTCACACACAACCTTGCTCTACTCATTGAGAAAAGATGATTTTGTTTGTTATTACAACCTTCATTCGCACTACAATGGGAAATTCAACAAATAGTCCTACTTACTAAACTGCTACGTATTTTACTGATTTAGTCTTCTCTAAAGACATTACAATAGGTGCTACCACCATGTATTTGTTTTGTAGAATATACATAGATTTCAACGTCCCTCACACTTAAGAAACTGTAATAAAAAAGAAAGTCATGTCACAATGACTTTATCTCACATTCTATTGATTATTGTGGGGACAAGACATTCTTTGTAATCGAATAACCTGATGGATAGATTTGTAATCTTTGATGAAGTGGTCCAAAGGATTGGGCACTAGTGAATGTGGGAGCTGAATTAGTGAGATTAGTGCTAAAAACCTTAATCAAGTAGAATCAAGTACATAATACATAAGGGGGTTCAAAACCTAGAAGTTGCAACATCACCTAATGGTTATTGAAAATGTAATTGAAGTCTAGACTGATTTCTGAATTCTTGGGTGATTTTAATTTTTGGACTTTTGATTGAACAATTTTTGCACTGAATGTGCAAGAGTTTTTGGACAAAATCAATTTCAAACCCATTGAGCAATACCAAGCTGGTCTTAAAAAGGTAGGTCAAACCCATCTTCCACCCATTCTTTTTTATTAATCCCTAGATGTCATAAATTATGCTGCATTTGGAGTTTTTTCAGGGATGTAAGAATCTAGGTGCTTTGTGATTGAGGTTTATACTTGGTAATAGTTTGCACTTTTTTTTTTGTAGCTAAGGCATTTCACCAAGAACTAGATGTTTTTGCAATGAGACAGTGATGGACCAGCTGGTGTGGTGTTGAAATACTCGTTTGTGAAAAAAATGGGAAATGGGACCTAAGATCCCATCAATCATTTCCCTCCTCATGAAATTCTTTGAGAACCTTTGTTGTGAGCTCACATGCATTTTTTGTGGAATCTGAATCTTTTAGATTCAAAGCTTAGAAGTATTGAACCAGATGTAACAATTTCTTGATGCTTCAATTTCTGGATTTATTGATTTGTGCAATGCAGTTTACTACAAGGTTATAGCTAAGAACATGATGCGTCTAGCTCAAGATATCCTTGACACTTGTGTTGAGTGAATGTTGCCCATTATTGCACAACAAGTCGCCATTGATAACTACATTTCTTCCTTCAAACCCTATTGCTGTATTGTTTGTATAAACTACAACTCCAAGTGTAGGAGACCCTTGCAGACAATCATGTCTTCAATTCATGGGTGGTTCCATGATGAACTTCTTTATGTAAAACACCAACAACTAAACATGTCAAATGCAAGTTGTGCAACTGAGTGCAGATGATTAGCAACTTCTCTCGCTCACATATTCTATGTGTTTTGGTGTGGACAGATGAAAAAACTCTCGACATTGCAGAAGGAGCAAATGGTGTTGTTGTTGAAATTGGAATTGTAGATGCAATATTGCAGGTGTGAATGTTCATGCTTCAATTCATGATTCTCCACTTCATGTCTTTTAAGTTTTAGGGATCATGAGCTGATGATTTGTATATGTGGTCTATGTATTCAGCTACAAGATTAAAAACGAACCAGCTGTTGTGAGGCAAATGCAAACAAAATTGTTGTTGGGACCACACTATTAGGGTGCACTAATGGTAAACTTAGTATGTACAATAAAGTACAGCTCTGTTGATGTACAATACAGTAAAACTTAGTCTTGACTAAGGTGGATTTGTATGCAAGCATTTGACCTTGTTAGTTGCTTGGTGAGTAAAAGACACTAGTCAATGCTGGTGACCACTAAGGCACTGATGTGATACGTTTTGTTAAATAAGGTGAAAAAAGTTTGAGAAAAAATTGTAATGTTTTTTGTTAAATAATGTGGAAAACTTGAAGGAAAATAGTGGGATACTTGTTGTTAGCAATGAAAAAAATAGGTTACTTTTTATTAAATAATGTGAAAGACATTTGAGAAAAGTGAGATACTTTGTGTTAATAACTTGGAAAACTTGAGAGAAAAAAATACGATGTTTTTTGTTAAATATTGTGAAAACTTGAGGGAAAATAGTGGGATACCCTTTGTTAATAATGAAAAAATGTGGGAATACTTTCAGTTAGATAACATGAAAAATTTGAGGGAAAATGTGGGAGTTTTTTTGTTGATAACTTAGAAAACTTGAGGGGAAAACTACTTTTTGTTAATAATGTGGAAAAATTGAGGGAAAAAAGTGGGATGTGTTGAGCCAAAAATGGTTTAGCCTACCTATCATTTGCATGGAAAAGTTGAGAAAATGAGTGGAATAGGTTGGTTTAACATCTATGTCATAATTGTGAAAAAAGTGAAGGTAAAAGAGGGATAGTATGAGCATTATGTAGTTTATCACGCTTCTATAACCCATACTTTTGCCACACCTCTAACCCATAATTTTCCCATGTCTTGCTACAAATTTGTCACATATAGTCCATGATATAAATCATCAAAAGTGTGGCAACAGTGAGGAAAATCTATGGGAAAAATGTGGAAAACTACTCCAAATGTTGTTGTGTGGTGACTCAATCCATGAAGGAGATCATGGTAAAAAAAACAACAACATCACAAGAGGAGTTCTTCTTTGTTACTACTGCACTTGAATTTTGGAAAATTGACAAGCTAGTTGGAAGACTAGGTGATCAATGTCTCGTTGTGTCTTCGAAGACAATCCATAGGCAAGCAATATATGCAACAAAGGTACGTACAACAACAAAAATACACCTAAGTCTTCTCACAAATTTAGTTCTCCAAAATTGTAGCAAATTTTTGCTCAAAAACCAATCAAACAAACAAAATCCTTCACCAATTTTGTTCTCTTCAAAAAAACAATCTTACCCAATTTTGTCGTAGAGTTTCTAGGATTGAATATTAGATTTAATTGCATGCTACAAGATTGAATTGCATTCAAGGATTGAAGTTCTAAGGTTTTTTTTTTCCCACACGAATCTCATGTTTGGGGTTTTTTTTTTCACATATGTTTGTACTATTCCTATCATCTTGTATTGGAGGTTTATTTATTACCCATCTGCATCCTCCTTTTAATTAAGATTCTCATGATTCTTTAAATCAAAAACACACTTAGACAAATGGATTATTATTTGTGTTATTTTTAGGCAAAATATCAAATTATTGCTGATAACTCCAAAGAGGCAAATTAGTGGAAATGATAATAGTTGCAAACATTTGATAATGCTTTAGAATTTTTTATCAGATTTT
>Ga0209611_10013754_pt1 | contig 11018 bp, 10 predicted proteins | sample S1TSphgellanicum_3_FD_187693 | JGI IMG/M metagenome (GOLD analysis project Ga0209611, IMG submission 187693) | Host-associated microbial communities from peat moss isolated from Minnesota, USA - S1T2_Fc - Sphagnum magellanicum MG (SPAdes) (version 2) | ecosystem: Host-associated > Plants > Peat...
GACCAGGAGTCCCGACATCGGCACGGACAATCCGATCTTCGTGCCACCGTTCCTCGGCAGTCGCGTGGCGAAGGGCATGTCGATCGACGAGATCAGTGAATACCTCAACCTGACGGCGCTCTTTCGAAATCAGTGGGGGTACCGTCCCGAGAACGGCGAGGACGATCCCGCCTTCAAGGAGCGCGTCAGTGCCGTGTTACGCGAACAGATCGGTATCGCCAAAGAGGAGGACCTCCTGGTGCCCCAAGTGGTCTGGGGGCACTTCGGCGCCGCCTCCGAGGGTAACGACCTCATAATCTACGGTGACGAAAATCGAGAGGAGGAAATCGCGCGATTCAGTTTTCCTCGGCAGCGCCAAGCCCCCTTCTACTGCATCGCGGACTTCTTTCGTCCCACCGACAGTCCCGACCGCGACTTCGCCAGTTTCATGCTCGTAACGATGGGAGAGAAAGTTTCCGAACGATGCCAAGAACTCTTCGCCGAGAATCGCTACACCGACTATCTGATGCTTCACGGACTCGGCGTCGAAATGGCCGAGGCGCTCGCGGAGCTGTGGCACAAGAGGATTCGAGAGGAACTCGGCTTCGCCGACCAGGATGGTCCCACCCTGACGGGCCTCTTTCGACAGCAATATCGCGGTGGACGTTATTCGTGGGGCTACCCGGCGTGTCCCGACCTCACCGACAACGCCAAGGTCGCCGAACTGCTCGAGGCAAAGCGCATCGGGGTAAGTGTCTCCGAAGGTTTCCAGCTCCACCCCGAACAGACGACGGACGCCATCATCTGTCATCACCCGATGGCGAAGTACTTCGTCGCGTAGTCATTACCAACTCGCGTAGGACAGACAAGATTCAATCAATCAAAATGGAAGGGCCACTTGGATTTAAGGCGTGGTCGACATTTGTTACTAGTTAGAACTAGTGCCTGGGAACGGTTGTAACGCCAACGAGTGCTCCAGTTAAAACGTTGATCTCAGTGACGGCACCACTGTTTACATTGAGAATCCAGGCGTGGTTGCCGAGCGTCGCAATGGAAGCCGGATTTTCAAAGTGGTATTGCGAGCCACCAACAACTCCTTGGATAGCCCCATTCCTCGAGTCAATCCTCAAAATGGAATCTCGATCACCATCTGCAACCAGAATCGAGTGGTCAGAGTATGCAATTCCGTCGGGAAACGTAAGGTGGCCCCTTCCGATGATTCGTAGTAGTGCGCCAGATTGAGCACTTAGCTCGCTGACTGTACCCCCATTCTGGTTAACAACCCAAAGATGCGAGTTTTGCGCAACGACGGCACCCGGTCCGTCGAGGCCACTGTCACGACCTCGAATTACGCGCAAAAGTAATCCGGTTGACTGGCTGAACTCCGCGACCGAGTTCCCCTGAAAACTGGAAACCCAAATGTTCTTCCCACTCACTGCGAACCCGGCTGGATCTGCCAAGATGACGGAGTGAATCACTCGCACTAAATCGCCGGTGTTTGCATTTAGCTCCGTGACTGCATTCGCACTGTCAAGGACCCAGACATGCGTCCCGTCCACGTAGATCCCTTGGGGTGCGTCAAAGTAATTGGTGCCTCGACCAATGACCCTCACTAACGCGGCGTTCTTTGCAGCAATTTGTGTCACGGTATTTGCATTATTGTTCGCAACCCAAAGGTAAGAGCCCCTGTACGCAATTCCGTCGGGACCATCCAGACCGAGATGATGATACGTGACTGTCTTGCGGTGCTCGGATACGGCAACGTCAGTTGAGAACGTGGTTAGAGCATTGCCATCAACATCAGCAAGCCAGACGTGCCGATGACTAACCGCGATCGCAATGGGACGAAGTGTTGGGCGTGGGGACGCGAAACTCGATTGCTGAAGTGAAAACGTTGCGATAGTCGTCACCGTGCTCAATATGATGAGCGACAAGAGTGGACGGTGATGGTGCATAGGAACTCCTAAGTAATCAAGTGGCGGAGTATTCTCAACCTTTCAACCACTAGACCACTCGTGACAATCAAAGTCTCACAGAATCTAGAACATTAGAGATGAAAGCTACAGAGAGGACGGCATCGGTAATCTCTTACGAGAAGTTTTAATTCAAGTTGGCTGTCTCCATGGCCCATGGAAGGTACTGAACCAAGTTGCTGGCTAATAGACCCGGTACGCTTGTGATGGAAAGTGACGTTTCATTTGCCATAACGTTGGAAAACCATTCAAGTATCTCAGTACTTTGAGTCTGCCCGGTGTCAGTTGTCCCAGTTATTGCCTTCGTTTCATATTGGAGATCAAGGTCTTGCTGATAGCCAATCACGCAAGGAGTGCACGTAGTAATACTCTCCGCTGTTTCGCCAGCGGGGAGTTGCGGGGAACCAGGCGTTTGGTCAAAAGCTTGCTGGGTCGCCAACTGCTGCTCCGCATACGCCTGCGCTTGCGACAGTGTGGCACCATTACCACTACTTATAGCTGCTTGCACTGCAGCCCTTTTGAACACGTCCAACGAGATGGCCTGATCAAGGCAATAGGATGAAGATTCGAGTTCCGAAACTGCCGTTGATGGATCTAAGCCCTGCGCAAGAGCGTTCGTATTGACGACCTCAATAGCTGACTGAAGGCACACCGATTCGCCTTCGGCGATGTCGGCATTGCTGAACGTTGTGCCGTCATAACTGACGACGACTCCCTCATCATCCAGCGTTGTGGTAAATTCTCGCCGGCTCGGAATCTCCGCAATCTCGCTCAACTCCTTTGTCCTGTAGTTCGCCGGGAGAGGTCGATCCGCCGTCTTCACCGAAAGTAGCTCAGCCAATGGGTAAGGTCTTCCTCCTTTCAGTGAGAACGAGTGTGAATTTGTTCCCCTTCCGATGAACAGAAAACCTGCCAACACAAGAGTTGCGACAATGGTGAAGATAACTGTCAAGAAAATTCTTCCTCGTCGACCGTTCTCCAAAACCTTGTCGCGAGAGAACCCAGATTGATTTCTCATTCTCATACTCCTTAGCTGATGTATCCGGAAAGAACAGTCAAGGATTGCGCACCATTTGGATATTCGGCCGTATAGCCGTAATTACTTGCATACTCCACGTATCCGTAATCGATCGGATCGCTGAAATGATGTCCATTTGAATTAGCTTCCGATTCGTCACATGGGTCGAAGGGTGGATCTGCTTCTTCGTAGCAAGTACCGTCTCCGTACGCCGTGCTGATATCCGAAGATCCGTCATAGTGTGCGGCGCCAACTCCGGTAACGTAGATGTCCGCGTCGTCATGATTGCTCGGCGCACCCGAACCTGCTTCGCTCCCGAGAAGTCCTCCCCAGAAGTCCTGCGTCATCTTGTCGTAATCTCCTCCACCGCTAGCGCTCCACGCTTGCCAAGTGATTCCGCCTATGTAGTACGCCCAGCTCCACACTGGACACTCAGTTCCGTCGTCGCAAGTGTAGAAAGGTTCCTCGACCCATCCAGTGTCGTTCCATTGTGTGCCACTTCCTATTTCAGTGTCCGCGCCAGCTAAGCCAACATAAAACACTGATCCCGCGACGAGTGCGATGGAAAAGAGTGCGAGACTCGCACACAACGCACCTGAAAGTTGACGAACCATGTTTCTCATCGCTTTCCTTTCATAATTTCAGTTTTATTGACCTTCCTTGCTGATTGGTGTCCGAAACGCTCAAAAACTTTCACGTATTTGAGGATCGACTGTCACTACTTTCGATTTCACTGATTGAGCCTGGAAGGTTTCCCTTTTGAACGGCCCCGGGTTTTTTGGAGACCCACGACGAATGGAACGTCTCGGACCGGCTTTAACTATCCAAGGAAACAATGGACTTACTAACGGTCAAATTACCAACGCCAGCGGTGGTTGCCATGACGAAGGCGAGGTGACGAGATGGCAAAACATCGAGAAATACTCCACCTGAGTTACACCACGCAAGGGAGTTTAATCAGTCGATTTTCATTTCTCTATCTCTACGATGTTCACAGTTCTTCGTCCTACTTGAATATTGAGAGTTGAACATGCCCGTATATCGAGAGATCCGCTAACTCGTACTCTCCACTCGCTAAGTCCAAATTTTCCGATCGCGTCCCGAACCTCATCTCTCGCAATCTGCGAGGTCACGCACGTATGAACCGAAAAGTATCGTTGTAGTGACTGCTGGAACTTTTTTTCTGCACTTTTTTGAAATTTTCCATCGAACGAAGGCAAGCCCAAAAATTCGCAATTCCTCCTTCTCGAGGACGACGGAAAACCTGCCAAGGAACCATTCGACAGCACGCACAGAAATCCTCTCGGAGTCGAAGTCTGATTTGGTTCATGCCAATGAGCCACACTCGCGCACGCTGCGAGAGGATGTCCACTAAATCCCACAACATCGACCTTCGAAGAAAGTGAGTCGAACTGGAAACAACTAAGTGTCGTCGCCACTCGAATTGGCGAGCGCAACAAGTCAATCGCGGTCGCTGTCCCGGCAACGAGCACCGTAATCGAGAGAATAAATACTGTGGCCCGGCGCCAGGGTCGTCGATGGAACCGGCGAATCCGTCTCTCCACAAAATCGTTTCGCAGACAAAAAGCCACTTGTTCTAAGGGGAACTCCTCAGCGAGTTGAGCGTCGGAGATTCCCTTAGTCGGATCGACGGCATCAAAGAGTCTCTGAAAAAAGTCGTCGCTCATCAACTCTCCAACTCCCGTCCAAAAGAAGTCAGATCTGGATTCTCAACTTGAAGCGACTGCAGAATCGACTTAAGGTTCCCTTTAGCCCTACTAATCCTAATTCCGACGGCGTTTTCACTGATCCCAAGCACCAGCGCGATGTCACGGTAAGAAAGTTTCTCCCAATAGACAAGTTCCAACAACTCCCGATCACCTTCGCGCAAGTTGGCCAGCGCACTTCTGAGAGGTGCCACGTTCACGTCCGAGACATCATCGATATCTTCTCGCTCTAATGAAAGGCGATCATGGAGCCGATGGCGTCGGGAGCGAGCACGGCGCTGATTCGAAAGCACGCGAAAAGCGATGCTGTAGAGCCACGCCAACTCGCGTTCGGGTCCCGGAGCGGTGTCCCAACGACGCCATGCAATGAGAAACGTCTCAGCCACGACATCCTCGCAACCCGCCCGGTCATCTAACCGTCGAAGCGAATACCTCAATACTGCGCGGGAGTACGTGGCGACGAGGCGCGTGTATTCTTCGCCCTTTTCGACATCGCTCATCAGCACTTGCCTTCGTGCGGGCCCCTGCCAGCCACGGTAGCTTCGATCAACTACCGTTTTTTCCAAACTTCAAACTAATAGACGTACACGGATTGCACTCGGTCATTCCAAGCAGAGCCTATCCAGGAGACGTCAGAACCAGCAGAAGTTGCACCCGGGTAGACGTCTCCAGCACCATTGGCTTCGTCGGTCATGCTTATAGAGCAAGCACCCACCTTGTAAGACGAGACATCATCCGAGAATCCGTATGTGGAAAGATTGATCCAGGTTGCCGTCGTGTAAAGAACTAACTCATCACCGCCGTAGTTGATATTTTGAAAGAGCTCAAGACCCGAAGAGCAGCTCGTCAGTGGCGTGACCGAATCACCAGAGACTTGTTTCTGCGACGAAACCCAGGCCTGGTAGGAACTTTGATCTGAGAAACAGGTGGTCCCTTCGATCGTCACCGCACAGATGGATGCTGAGCCCCAACTGTCCGCGAGGTTGATGATCCCACCATTGAATGTCGCTGGGACTCCTGGCGCACTCGCTCCCGCGACCTCAACGATAGTTGCGCCAAACAGCAGCACCAAACTGCAGCCCACAATCCCGATTCTCAACGTTGACTTCGCTCCTCGCATGTCCGTCCTTTCAAATGAGTGAAAACTTCGCCCACCATTCCTGTTTCCGATCCGAAAAAAAACTTTCAGGGAATTCCTGGAGCAGGGTCCAAATGAAAAACCTGAAGATCAGGGTTTTCCAATCCTCTGAGAATTCCGTTCTCAAATCAGTATCCAACTGAGGGAACCAGAATTGAGGATTCTCGCGTACTTGCGCGAGCTGATGTTTCGCGTTGGAAAGAAGTATTCGATCGAAGATTCGCCATGAAGGAAAAAGTTTGAGGTAGCCAAACTGAATCGCGAGTCATTCAAAGTTTGACCAAGGTGTGTTGGCTAGAGAAACTTCTGTCGTTTTAGTTGGCGTGGTTGACCTACCCCCGGAGATTTTAAAATTTTCAGTTTTAAGATTGCGCCTTGGCTGAAAGGAATCAAGTCTCGTGGAAACTTAGTGGTCATCCAGTTAAGACCAATACTGATTTGAGAAAAAATGAGAAGGCGGCCTGAGAAGAACGCTGGTTCGTGGATTGGGGATCAAAAATGAGAGGAAATCACAATGTCCGTATGAAATTCATGAGTCTTGGCGCGTCATTTCTCGGGGCGATGGTGCTCTCTGGCGCAACTTATGCCTTTGCCGCAACGGCATACTCAACCACAAAGGACATCGGGCCGTCCGACGGCATCAACTATGAGAACTACGCCTATATAGACAACACGTCGGAGATAGCGTGGAGCGTAGAGAATACAGCTAGCGGTGGGAATGTACCCGTAAGCTATATGGGATCCGCGGCCCACCTGTACGAAGCCGGTGGCGCACTATGTGCTGTAAGCGGATGGATCTATCAAGACTTTGTGACCAATACTTGGCCAGTGGGAGTCAGCGCAGCGTGTGGCGCTGGTAACTACTACTCGTCTGGATTTACTAGGGCGTACAATGGAAACGGTTACGACACGTATTCCACTGACGCTAGCGGACAGCTTTACTTCAGTTAGGCAGGAGTCGGAACATGAGCTTTAAAAGTACTCGTCGAATCTCAGGCAGGGCACTCGTCTATGTCTGCATTCTCACCCTTGGGGCGGGAACCGGAGTCGCGGTCGCGTCGCTCAGTGGTGCCGCTGGACCTAGAAACGCCGTATCCGCGGTGACATTCCCGACGAACCAAAATGGTCAAACCTACGGGTCTGCGTCCAAAGTCGGTCTTCAAAATGAACCCGACCTTATCTACGCCGTCGCAACCAATGGCAAAAAGGGATACATCTATCGATCTCAGTTGTGGGCCGCAGACGGTACGAATGTCAATTCACCGAGCGCAGCTCAGCAATACATGCAACAAGAGACATCGACAACAATCCCCGTATATGACGAAAATGGAACAACGGTGATTGGCGAGTTTGTGATTCCTGCTCCCTCTTCGCCAGAAGTTCACACCAATCCTTCGCAAAATTCGTAGAGGGGTTCACCCCGGTTTTTGTAGAGGGCAATTCGTTTCAAAGCGGACGGACTTTCTGACTCGCTGGTGTCGTAACGGTGCGCCTCGGACTCGACCGGTGGCGCGTAGTCGAGTGACTCGTGGGTGCGCCTGAAGTTGAACCAGTCGACGTAGTTGAGCAAAGCCCACTCGATGATGCGCCAAGGTCCTTTCCGATGCATCAACTCGCTCTTGTCGAGACTGTTGAACGAGTCGGCCATGGGGTTTTCGTAGGAAATACCACGAAAACCCAACGAGGTAACTGCGCCGACATAACCAAATCGCTCCGAGTAGCGAATGCTGAGGTATTGGTCAATACGAGAGTGTCTTTATGCGTAGTTCAACGCGCCCTGGGTGACGAAGACGCCGCGGCGAGCGAGTGAAATGGGGTTGTGGGCTAGAGCATCTGCGTGCAAGGACGTCATCCCCGACATAAACCACCACTCTCGAAGAAAGTAGCAATCTTCATCGACCCATGACGGGGCAACGGTCTGGTGTGTGGCGCGGGCGAATTCAACGATGCCTGCCACTAGCGCGTCATAACGGTCACTACACGTTGTCGCAGGTCGCTCCGCAACAATTCGCGCACGTGTTTCCCAATTAGATCGTTCGTAGCGTTCAAGAATACGAAACGCCAGCCGCGTCGCCGCGTTCGTGTCCCCTTTAGCAAGGCTCGCCGAAATCTCTTCAGCCACCTCGTACACTGATGCTTCTTTCCAGGTCACGGTCCCATCGAAGGGCGCGCAAGGAAACGGGACTATTTTCCTACCCTTGTGGGCCGCCTCACCAATTCACCAGAACAATTAGGGCACACGTCTCCCATTTCGTTGCTGCAGGCATCGCAGAACGTGCATTCGTAACTGCAGATCTTGGCGCTTCCGTTCTCGTCGAGCGCGGCAGTGCACCTTTCACACGACGTTCGCATCTCAAGCATTCTCGCCATCTTTCTCGGTTGGTTTCGTCTCGAGGAACATTACCTTTCGCCCGATTGTGGGGTGGAGTGCACGTGATCGTCGCTCACGCGTTCGATGTACGTCGCTACCCGCGAGACTCGAGGACCTTCCTCCAAAGGCTTTGGCGACGAGATCGATGATGCCGCACCCTCGAAACTACGCGCTTCGTCGACGCAGCGGCGCCTGCACCGGCGTCGCGTCGTTCAGCGCCTTCTTCGCGTGATAGCTCGAACGCGTGAGCGGCGACGCCTGCACGTGACGAAGTCCGAGCGCCTCACCCATCACCTTGAGTTCCTCGAACTCCGCCGGCTCCCACCATCGCGCGACGGGCAGGTGTTGCTCAGTCGGGCGGAGGTACTGGCCAATCGTGGCGATAGACACACCCACCGCCGCCAAGTCGGCCAAGGTCTCCTCGACCTCCTCGCGGCTCTCGCCGAGACCCACCATAAGACCTGATTTGGTCGTGAAACCCGCCTCAACACTTCGCGCGAGCACGGTCAGTGAGCGGGCGTAACCCGCGCTCGGGCGCACCGCACGTTGGAGACGCGCGACGGTCTCGATGTTGTGATTGAGTACGTCGGGTCGCGCCGCGAGGATGAGTGCGAGAGAGTCAGCGTCGCCCTTCAGGTCACTCGTGAGCACTTCGACCTTGGTATTGGGCGAACGCTCGCGAATCGCGCGCACCGTGTCCGCGATCGCCCCCGCACCCCCGTCGGGCAGGTCATCGCGGGCGACGCAGGTGATCACCGCGTGCGAGAGCTTCAAGCGCACGACCGCCTCGGCCACTCGAGCGGGTTCGGTGGGATCGAGGGGTAGCGGCTTGGAAGTGTCGATGAGACAGAAGCCGCACGCCCGCGTGCAACGATCGCCGTTGACCATGAACGTCGCGGTACCTTCGGCCCAACACTCGAAGATGTTGGGGCAACCCGCCTCCTCGCAGACCGTGACGAGTCGTAGATCGTCGTTCAGCGTACGAAGCGACTGGTACTGCGCGCCCATGTGGGCCTCGATTCGCAGCCACTCCGGCTTGCGCGAGTGGATGTCGACGCCCGCGTCGGGATCGACGCCCGCCTTTCGAAGTCGACGCAGCAGTGGTCGCTCACTCGACTGCGTCGACGCACTACGGTCCACACGCGCCACGCTCCCCGACCCCCCGAGCCGAGCGTCAAGTTCCTCGCCCAGTCGCTCCTCGACGTCGAGTGCCGACACGTCAAGACCCAGCGAGCGAAGCGACGCGACGGGCTTGTCCGTGATGCCGCACGGGTTGATCTTGGAAAATCCCTCGAGATCGATCTCGACGTTGAGTGCGACACCGTGCAAGGTGCGACGAACACCCGCCTTGTTGCGCTCGGTGCGTACGCCGACCGCCGCGATCTTCGCGGGCGCGGACTCGAGGTGGGCCCACACGCCGGGGTAGCCATCGAGACGACCAACCCTGCCGAGGGTGGCGTCGACGTCAACGTGGCGCACCGTCGCGATGACCGCGTCCTCGAGGGCGGTGACGTGGGCCTTGCCCGCCGACGGGTCGTCGGGCACGCTGCGAATCGCCCACGCGACGACCTGACCGGGTGCGTGATAGGTGACGTCCCCACCACGGTCGGCGTCAACGACGACGGCGTCGAGGAATTCGGGGGCGACGAGAAAGTTCTCCGCCTGGGTTCGCACGCCCTTGGTGTACGTGGGCGGGTGTTCGAAGAGTAGGACGTAGTCATCGCGCGACTCGAGCAGGGCGCGCTGCAGGTCGTTGGCCTCGAGGAAGGAGACTCGACCCAGGTGTCGGCGCCGCAACATCTAACGCTCGCTCTCCAGATCCATTCCCGCCAAGAGTTCGGCGACTCGTTCGAGATAATTGACCGCCGAGACCGCCTCGCACACGCGGTGATCGAAGGAGAGACCGAGCACCAACCGATAACCGACCTCGACCGACGCGACGCCGTCCCTGTCCACCACCACCGGTACGCGACGCACGGCGCCCGCGCTGAGGGCCGCCACCTCGGGTTGGATGATGATCGGCTCGGTGAAGAGCGTGTTCTCGCTCGGCGCACCGATGAGGGTGAAGGTACCGCCCATGAGGTCGTCCGCGGTGAGTTGTCGTGAATCGACGCGTACCCCCAATTCGGTGACGCGTCGCGCGAGGGCGCGCAGCGTGAGTCCCGCCGCGGCGTGCACGACGGGCACGAGCAGACCATCGTTCTCGACGTGGCGCATCACGCCGAGATTGACGGTGCGGTGCACGGTCAACTCGTCGTCACTGAAGGTCGCGTTGAGGAACTCGAACTCGGCGAGCGCGCGCACGGCGGCCAGACTCACCACCATCTCGTCGGTGATGAGGACGCCCTCGCGCGTCATGCGACCAATTCGCTCGAGCTCGCCGAAGATGGTGCCGTCGATCTCTATCGCGACGAATCCGTGTGGCGTGGTTTGGGTGGACACCGACATGTGCTGGCCCATGCGTCGCCGGCCGTTCGACAGCGGTACCACCACTTCTTCGGTGGGACCAACGGCGACCGCCCGTTCGGCGTCGCGGCGCGTAATCGCACCTCCCGGGCCAGATCCCTGGATGGTGGAGGGTTCGACGCCCCCGTCGTTCAAAATCCGTCGAACGACCGGCGACACCACGACACCACTTTGTCCCGGGTCCGACGTGGATCCGTTCGTCGAGCTCGGTGGCGGGCTCGAGGGTGCCGCACTTGGAGTGGGCGCGGGTGAAGCGACGGGAGCGGGCGTTGGTGCGGCGCTCGTCGTGGCGGGCGCTTCGGGCGCGGGCGCGCTGGGCGCACCACCCGCCGCGGCCTTCTCGTCG
>Ga0209611_10013755_pt1 | contig 11018 bp, 6 predicted proteins | sample S1TSphgellanicum_3_FD_187693 | JGI IMG/M metagenome (GOLD analysis project Ga0209611, IMG submission 187693) | Host-associated microbial communities from peat moss isolated from Minnesota, USA - S1T2_Fc - Sphagnum magellanicum MG (SPAdes) (version 2) | ecosystem: Host-associated > Plants > Peat...
TTCAAGAATCATGCCCTTGTAATTTGAAAATTCATAACTAAATTATACCTACTCAATTAATTACCTAATTAAGAAAATAAATAAAATGCCATCAAAAGTAACTTCAAAAATTATTTTTCAAAAAAAATCTCAAAAGATTTTTCAAAATTGTGTTTTTTTAACCAAAAAGTTCAAGGAAAGGAAACATTGTTATATTTGTGAAACTTTTTCTAAATGAAATGATTAATACATCAAAATTTTAAAAAATCTTGATATCATTAAAATTTCAAAAAAATCACCAAATGTTTTTGTTGAAATTTATTTATTTTTTAAAAGTTCAAGGATTGGTTTGCCCTCCTAGCAAGTTTGCACATCCAATATATGTTTTTACATATTAAAGTTGTTTACAGAATAATCATGACTTTGAAACATTTTTCACCCTAAGACCATTGTCTCCCTCCCCCCCCCTTAGGTTGTGTTTCCACAAAGTCAACAAATTCCATTGAAAGAAGGTTTCAAACACTAAAATTTTGTCTTAATTGCACATGATTTGAAAGATTCTATGAATAATTGATTAAAAATAGTGAAATCTAAAACTTGGGCTAAAATTATTACGACCACCAATTTTGGTGGCCATGGCAATGTCAACCATATTAAATGTATATGTATTTTTTTAGCCCCAGTAATTGATCTTAAGTTCTATTTTGGCCATATTGGGGGTTTTCACCCCCATATCAACCAACCTCATGAATAACTACATTTTATCCAATATAATTTTCAATTAACTTTGGTACACATTCAAGATATTAAAAAAAAACAATTCACAAGTACTGCCCATTATTATGATAATTGTCATAATACATATTATCATCATAAGTCTAAGCATAATCCATTAACTTAGAATTGGATGTAAAATCCATGTACTTATTCTTTCCTAGTTATAATGTGTTTACATTGTAGTTTGCATATCCTTTGTTACAAACTCAAAAAAATATGACAAAAACTTAAGCTTAAAGTATTGTCAAATTACCATAATATTTGTCATAAGTACAAACAAAATTGATGATTCACAAATTTGAAAATTATAACATGAGAAATTGATTTGATTGATGAACATTAAGTTATGACAAATACAAACACTTGAAAATTGGGTGATAGATTACCTCCAAGTTTGAAAATTCATTGATACTCAAAATTTCAATAGATTGAAAACCATCACATTTGAAAATTTTCAATACCTAAAAGATTGGATTGATTAATTACCATCAAGTTTGAAATTTTTGTACATATAAAATCAACTTAAGTGATTACTCACAAACAAATAATACATAATCAAGAGGGTTTTGAGAAAGTTCATTAACTTGGCATTCATTTATTAGCTTTGGGCAAGAAGGGTTCCACATTCCACACCAAGGTTTTTTATTTGGATGATTTATAGCCAAAAGATGAATTATAAAATTGGATGGAAAATGACAAAAGGAAATATTTAGGAAAACAATTGCCCAAAAGGGTGAAAACACACTATGGCCCCCAAAAATTGTAGTTACAAAGACATAAATTCCCACCTGATTTGGTAGGTCATTTAAGGGTGAAAACACATTAAAAGTGACCCACTTTTCACCAAAGAAAGCGATTTACAACAAGTATTATGATACACAATAAGCTGAAATTTTGATGACATCTTTTGGCAATCCTAAACACAGCAAAAAACTTAAAAATTTACATGACAACATTTTTGAACTCAAAGTTCATTTTGAGTCAAAGATAATTTCGACCAATTGATTAAATGAAAAAGGTTGGATAAAATCAATGGACATAATAACTTACAATTTTTTAATGGCCATAGGTTTCATGTTTGTGCCATGTGATTCATGAAACATTGCCAAATAAAAGAAGATTAAAAAAATAATGTAAAGCCCACCTATAAAATCTCCTCCTCTTTCATATGGTGATGGTTTTCTCCTAAAAATAATGCATTATTATGCATTTATTGTTATATACAAATGTAAAAAAACACATTTTTTGAATGGATTTCCAACTCAAAGCTCTAAAATTGTAAATGGTCCTACATTTAATTAATGTATATCAATGTCATTCCCCACAAAAAATTCAACAAAAAATTCATCCACAACCTTAATTTTGAAATCTATGTGTAATTTTTCATATTTGTGACATGTATTATTTTGTAACATATATATTCCATATGTTTAAGTTCTTCAAGGTTTTTTTTAAAAATTAAAAAATAATGAATATAAATCTAAAGCTAATGAAATATATTTAAAACCAAAAAAAATTCAATATGTGATCTCCATATGTTACCAAAAAAACTAAATGCAAATATATTGTATTTATGACAACAATTTTTTGGGGGCTTAGGTGCTTATGCCTTTAATGAACTCCCTTTTCACCAAATTAATAGCTTATTCCCATTTTTGCTTTCAAGTCCCATACACTATTGTTCACTACTCATTTCTTGTGATTTGAAAGCTTGAAGATGGTGCCAACACAAGGATTGCCTTTAATGTTTTAGGAAGTTTGTACAATTTTTTTTTAATTGGTGGACTTTAGATTATTGAAACCTTGATAGCAAAATGTTGTCATTGCAACATCATGGGATGGATTAGGGGGAGGGGGTTGAAGCTTTCTACATTTGTTGAAAACTCTAAAAGGATTTGAAACTTCAAAATTATTGTGCTTACAACTCATAAGTTTTTTGAAATAGTATATGAAGAGTTGAAAACTCCAATTTGCTCAATCTAGAACAACATATGCATCACTTTCCCACCCTTTGAACCTTTTTTTGTTTTGGTTATACATGCAAGTCTTATGTGTCCAAAGTTTTTTTGTTTAAGGTGTAGGGTTTAATTTTTTTGATATGTTCACTTTCCATTTTGCTTACCATTCACCACCACAATTGCACATTTTTTCATGGCAAATAATCAAAAGCCAATACACAAAATGCGTAACCCAAGAAAAGAATAACCATGGAACATGTTTGGGATATCCTATGATTTATTTCTTATGTAAACCCTCAAAGAGAAAAAGACAAACCATGAATGTGTTTAGGAAAATTTTGTAATTCCTTGCAAATGATCAATGCCATCACATAAAAATATGCAAAATATGGATTCTTCAAACAAAACATGAAAAGTTTGGGTAAAATACAAAATGTTGGGTATAATATGAAAATTTTGGCATAATATGACACTTTTTTTTCCAAATATCACATAATCATTATAGGATGAAAGATGAATGATGTCCAACTTCTCAAATTCTAGTAGGATCATTCACTCCTCTTCAAATGGATGGAGTAGTTAGTAAAGTAATGTAAGTAACATTAGATGAATGTGTTAGTAAACCATTATTTCATTCATGGAGTTATGGATTAGGGTTTTCAAAAGAGTTTCTTCCTTTTTGTGACCTTTTTTTTGCAAGCAAGCATCATCATCATTACCGCACTTGGCATTTATTCAACATGATCTACTTGAATGGTTGCAGTACTTTGTTGTTTCCATATTTTTGTGTATACTTTGCAAATTGCTAATTTGGTGCATTTGATGGCACTCTTACAATTGATTTTTTTTTTTTCAAGCATGTGTGATAAGTGGTGAATATAAAAACACCACTAGTGTACCCTATGTTGTTGGCCCAAGTATGAACACATTGAGGGCTCAATTGTTTTCCTTCCAAACCCAATTTTTGTAATTTGTTTGAATTTCCAATAGCAAAATCAATTCAAAAATCAGAATCTTCCACACCTTAGTTTCAAAAATTGTGAAATATACTATATTAAATCTACCACACCAAGGGTTTTCCAACAACACCAAAAACACATCCAAATTCCAATATAATTTTTAGTTTCAAATTTATTTAATTTTCATTCAGAAAATGGTTTAATAATCAATAGCGTCCACACCATAACTCGAAATAATCTCAAACCGAGTCAATGCACATTCATAAAAAGCTTTTTGAAGATACCAAAAGTGTGGCATGAAGCACCATTGTTTGGGAGATCTCAACACATGATAAAACAAAACAAAACAAAACAAAACAAACTACTTTACTTCATAGATAGATAACAAACACAATACTTTCAAAAACAATATTGGCCACATTGACATTACATCATGGTTGGATGTTTTGTTGAAGACTATCTTTACATTGTTATCCTCAAAGAGGTGGAAAATCAAACATAATGTATTTTGTCTCCTAAGGTTGGTTGTAGAATGTGTTTGTCCTCCATAAATTCAATTCATACGAAAGGTTAAAACCTTCTTTTGATTTGGGAGTTAAAAATGACTAAACTATAAAGAGTAAATTAACACTTTTTGTGTTCACACAAAATATAGATTATCATAATATGATGGGGTTAGTTTAATCTTATGTTGTCATTATTTCACATTGAAGGGTTTTCCAAACTACGTAAAAGTTTTAACAACTTGGGGAGACTCAGTAATGTTTTCCATGTTGCCCCCAAAATTTGTGTACTGTGGAGAAAACCTAAATTATTTTTTTAAAGATGCTCAATCTTTTTTTGAAAATTTGGAAATTTTATGTTACCTTATAATTTCAAATATATAGCTTCTAAAAAATCTCTTTTTTTTCAAAAATTTGGGAACTTCAAAAATCTTGATTTTTATACTATTAAGGAGAAATTTTATCCATAATGTTTGAAATAAATTGGGGCAACTTTGGAATTTAAAACTACCTTGGAAGATTATAAAGGTTGGTTTCTTCCACTTTTGCTCAACAATTTTAGGCACTTTGGAAAAATCCCAACATTAAATGTGTTTGGTCATTTTGAGAAATTTATGATGCCCAATCATTTTGGGCACATTATAAAGGTTGAAAAAAGTTTACATTTAGGTCCAAACATTATGGGCACTCTAGATAAATCCTTGTGCTTGAATTTTTTTTGCTAGTTTGAAAATTTGTATGTTGTTCAATAATGTTAAGCAAATTGTAAAGGTTGAATTTCTTTTGGGTTGGTACCCACCATTCCAAGTGTTCTTTCACATGAAAGAGAATATGTTGGTGAGGACAATGTTAGAAGTTCTTATGAACATGAGGAGGTATTTTTAACCCTTTGAAATTGAGGGGTCAAACGAACCTCCTTATTCCACCCTAACTTGATCCCAAATGTAGTAAAAGTGAAGATATTTATTGTTGGGACATTTATCCCTTTCTTAATGCCAATGCCATGTCATTTGTCAAATCAATTTTTACCCCTTTTGTGTGAATGTGATAAGGTGAAAGCGCACTACACGAAGGCTATTTTAAATAAGAAAATGTATTCTTTTGTTAGTATATTTTGGGGCAATTTTTCTTTGATTTCATCTAGCATTTTAGTAATCATAGATACATTTTGATACAAAGGCCTCCAATGTAATTTTTGTCATCTTTCAAATGAAAGTAATTTATCAACAAATCGTTTTTTTTTTAACACACTTATGCTTGTTTGAATGAAAAACTTGTCCAAATGTTTTTTCATGAAATTGCATGAGTCAAACTTTTCAATTATAATTGAAATGGTACAATTAATTCATATTCAATATATGATTAAATATATGATTAAATATTTCAATTATTTGATTCATTTAAAAAGTATATTTGCACTTTACAATATATTGTGACAACATCTATTTTCTCACAAATATATATTTTAATCATTTAATATTAATAAAAAATGTAGTTTCCTTTTTAAATTGCATTATTTGGCAATTGAACTGACACGCTCCCAAGTTCTTAATTAGACCTAAGATGGGTCTAAGTTACTCAAATAACGAAATTGTGAAGAACTCGACGCACACTCCCAACTCTTAGCACTAGAAGGGGTAGAGGGGCGTGCTAAAGCTCCAAGATGGGATTAGGCAGAGTGACAAGTTTTAATTACTTACTCGAACCTGCATCAAACCAACCAATAAGTTAGTTAATTCAACATTTTGGAACATTTTTAGTGCTAAGACAAACCACGAGTGACTCTGGACTCACAATACTCACCAAGGCCTGAACTTTGGGGAAGCCACCACCTTCCCCCATATAGTATTCTCTGTGTCTTTCTGTGGCGCCTACATCCGAATGGCTTTTTGTGTCAAGATTCCCAAAGAGGTGTTTCGAAACTGTTCCGGTTTGGACTCTTGGGATTTTGCAAGGTTCTAATTCTTTGCTCAGACCTTTGATTGAGATGAGGTCTAAATCAAACTTGTAGCTCTCCTCAATAGCTTTCCAATGGTGTGTTGAACTCCACCTGCACGCACCGAGGTCAAGTCGATTTATGACTTTTAGTGGTTTGATTCCCGACCCTTCTTTTTGCCATAATGTGTGTTGCATATGTCCAAATGGCCCATGTGAGCCCATTTTCGACATTTACACTTTGATAGCTTTCCAATGATATAAAGAACACCCCAATGCAAGGTGTTTTGACCTCTGTAATCGAATTTTAAAGTTTCAGGAGTCCCGGAGGACTCCCAAGTCCCCATTTCGGGAATGTGAGTTTCATCCTCACACTCTCTCAAAGTAGGGTTGCAACATGAACTACCTTAGTTTGAGTATAATTTGTGAAAACCTCTTTTAACATGGGCTTGGTGGAAGTTGAAAGTTGGGCAATTTCAAAAAATATATTTATGACAACATTTTTCGACCATAGTAGTGTGTTTTCACCCAATAACATTAAGGTAAGTTTATTATTTTATTTTATCTTTTTTAAAACTTTAATGTGAATCCAATAACATAGGTACAATGGAGTAATGTTTGCAACTAACCATCTTGTTTCAAGTTAGGGTTAGGAAAATAATTTTCATATTATTAAAAAAAAGTGGTATTTCACATAATTGTTCTCTCACTTACGAGTTATTTCTTTTGAGTTTGCGCTTGTGTTTTTGATTCAAGAGGTTGGAAAAAAATCAAGAAAACTCTTGGGATCAATATTTATTTAATACATTCATGCATTTCATGTGGCCATGACTACCTAAAAGGAATCCAAGAGAGGGAGAAATAGAAGCATAGAGAGCCATCATGGGGGTTTTTATGTGTATAAAGTAAAAACCTCCACCTAGATTTTATCATATGTGTATGTTCTTTTATAGAATGGAAAAACCTATGGGGCATTTTGGAAAACAAATTTCTACTTTCCAAAATGCTTCATGTCATTTTTTTCCTGTGAGATATAAATATCTAATCGATATTTGCTAAATATCATGGGAAAAAAATTCATCAATTTTTACGTTGTGTAACATTTTCAATCATGGGCATTATTGGTATTAGGGCCCACTTAGACTACACCTTTCATGGCCCCTACTTTTGAATAATTACCCTATGTTTTTGTCATGTTTTGTAGGTGTTGAAAGGTGTAGATTGATGTAATTAAAGGTGTTGAGTAACATGTAATGTGGAGGTTTTTTTTCTTTTTTTCTTTTTTTAAGTCTTGATCATTGCTAAATAACATGGCATGTCATGGAGTTATGATGTTTACAAAAGTTTTTAAATATCGAAAAAAGGTGGGAGAATTAGGGTTTTGGTTGGTTGTGGGAGAATTAAGGTTGAAAGATAATGGAACCATGTGAATGATGTTCTAGACTTTTCATGGATTGGGTATAAAACCATGTATGTGTGGTTTCAAATCACTTTTGGTGATTTTGAAACTCCAAAACTTATTTTATGTTGATATAACTTTGTGATATGTTTGTGTAAGTTTTGTTTCAAAGTTTGGCACATCAGTTTGTGTGGTTTTTATTTTGCAAGTTTTTGGGTGGTGAATAAATCTTTTGAATCACCAAAAGTCTTATCTACTTTTGTGTTATGATGCAACTAGATTCAATTATTGTTTAAGCATTGGTTTATTCATGTTTTTCATGGGAGTTTGGTGTAGTAAGTTGTTGTGTTGTGTTGTTTTGGCAAATTTTGTATTTGTTTTCTTTTTGTTACAATTAGGTCGAAGTTGTAGTGGGGGGAGGGGGGGGGGGGGGGGTTTGGTCCTACTTCTTCAACCAAAGAAGCTTGCACAATAATTGTGACATTTTTTTGATGTGGTTTCAATTTAAAACCCCTTTGAAAGTTGAACCCAAATGAGGTTTAAGTACCCTACGATTAGAAAGAAAAAAAATAACACCCAAAGAAGGCCTTGCTTCGATCACAAAAGTCGCGCCTATGTTTCTTTCTCCCTCACTCTCTATTCATTTTTCTTTATTTATTTTCCTTCTCAGTTCCCATATTGTTGTTTATGGGCATGTAAAGACAAGTTACACCTACAACTTGGAAATAAGTGAAAGGGAAATAACATGGCTACATGGGCAAGAATGAAGTTCCATTGCCATCATTGTCAATTTTTCAAACTCCCCAAACCTTCCTCAAACCTATGAGGTTCATGTTGAGAATTCAAGCTCAACTAGTTAGGTTTCATTAGTTTCTGGAGTAGGAAAGTAACTAGGTTACTTTTACAAGGTTGAATTACTTTCGCTACTTATTTTAGTTTGGTTATTTGTGGTTTGGTCTTTTAGTTAAATACCTTGGTGTTGATGGTTTGACTCTCCTTTCTTCATTACACAAGTTTGTGTTCATGTGATAAGAACCTTGGATAGTTTTTAATGTGTTATTTTGTGTTGTGAGCATTATGTTATAGTTTCCTTTCAATAAAGATTTATGTTTGCACTTAAGTAAATTTCCTATTTGTTAACATGGTATCAGAGCTTAGGTTGTTTGGTGAGAAAATTGAAAAAGATTTAGAGCTAGAAAGTTGAAAGAGATCTATAACTACAAAGTTGAAAGGACTAGAAAGTTGAAAGAACTAGAGCTTGAGAGTCTCTAGTAATATCATAGGAGTTTGTCAAGTGCAAAAGAGAAATGGGGAAAGGAAAGATTGTGAAGAGAAAGAAAAGAAAAGAAAATAGATGAAAATATATCAACATATCAAAGTTGTGGAAGTCAGATCTTTAAATCTAGATCTAGACCTATTGTGAAAAGATTTTAAAATGAAACTTGAGGGGATTATAGAAGACTATAAGACGCTTCTATTCTCAAAATTTCAAAAGAAAAGGATATGTTTTGTGAGAGTTATGAGCTTTTGAAGACTCTGTGCTAGATTTGGTTTTTTGGTCATATCTCTTTTGTTTGAGCTTTTTTGGATTTACAGTTTCAGGATCTTATAGATCATATAGGAATATATGTGTGAGAGAAATTTCATGTCATTTGGATCTATATTAAGAGAGATCCAAGCATCTAAAGTTTCAGTCTCAGTTTTGAAGTCAGTTTCTTTTGAAAGTGATATCACTTTGTGGTCATTATCAAGAGAGCTGAAATTTTGAGCAGATATAGAAGACAAATATTTTATGCGTCTCCCAAAATCTCAAGGATTTTGGAGTTGCTGAAAGCGAGTTGTAAGTCATTTTGTATTCAGGTCCTAGTTTGAGGTGATTTCAAGGAAGTAGCAAGATCTCTCATTTTATGAAGTTAAATGAGCTGAAATTTTGAAAGAAGGTAGTAGACATAGTTTTTCATATTTCACTAAAATTTCAGATCGATCCAAGGTCATATGTGTGTGGAGTAGCTTTACAAAGTTGTTTTGACAAAAGTTTATTTTAAGAAGACATCAAAGCAAAGTTTTGAAGTGGAGCAAATATAACTTGGGAGAACTTGAAGGAAAGAGTTTGAAGATTGGGAAGTGCAAATACATTATCAAGACCTTCGTACAAAAGTGTGGTATGTAATCATGTAGTTAATACCATACAAAATATTATACGAGATACGTACCTATACATAAAACTTATGTATAATATATAATTTCATATAATACTCAAGACATACATACATATGCAAGGTCCATCTTGTTCAACCTTAACCTAATCCTAGAAACCTAAGGAAGGAAAACCCTAACCCTAATCCTAGAAACCCAAGGAATGAATTAAAATCATTGTGAAACCTTAAGAAAACATTGAGTGATGCCTTGAGAGAGGGCGAATAATCTTTCTTAAATTGCAATTGAGAAACTAGACAAGAACAATTTCCAAGTGTGGAAATTTAGGATTATGAATTTCTTGATGGGGAAAGGCTGCTGGGAATTCATAACTGGTGATGAGAAAGAACCTCCTCTCCCAGAAAACCCCACATAACAACAAATTCAAGCCAATAAAATTTAGCATGAAAAAGCAAGGAAAGTCTTGTATTGGCTTTCTGTGAGTGTGTCCGATTCCATGATTGTGCATATTCAAGATGCAAAATCACCCAAGCAAGCTTGGGATACATTAGTGAAGATGTATAGCACCAATACACAAGCCCGCAAAATGCAGCTCAAACAAGAATTGCATAATTTACAGAAAAACAAGATGAACATCAATGACTATTCTACAAAGGTGAAAAACCTTGCAGATGCTCTTGCATCTATAGGAGCCCATGTAGATGATGAAGATTTAGTGGCCGTGACTTTAAATGGACTTGGAAAAGACTATAGCTAGTTCTATATTTCAATTGCAGTTCGAGAAACATTTCCCAATTTCCAAGACTTAATAACACTACTTATAAGTGAAGAGATGAGAATTGTTGGTACTTCGTCTAATGGAGGATCACAAGAAAGTGATTTCTACTCAAATACCAATAGAGGTAAAGGTAGAGGAAGTAAAACCTCATTTCGAGGTCGACACGAAAGCTCGCATGGTGGACATCATCAACATGAAAGTCAAGCTCATGGAGGTGGACGAGGAAACTTTGGAGGAAAAGGAAGTCGAGGAAGTAGAGAAAGTCGTAGAAGTCGTGGTGGAAGTCATCGAGGTCAACAACCAAATAACGATTCAAGTTGCTACTACTACGAGAAACCTGGGCACATGGCAAAGAATTGTTATCAAAGAGAGCATGATGCACGAAATGGAAAGTTGTAACAAGGGAATTGTCGCGCTCGCAAGTTCCTCGTAGACCCATTTGAGGGTCCAAGTATGTGGCAATGCGAAAGGAGTTGGAACTTGGAGCACGATCCCGACTTCCAGCACTAGAGGGGGTGAGAGGGGCGTGCTAGAAGTCCCGGGAAAGACTAGGAAGAATTGACAAGCTTACTC
>Ga0209611_10013758_pt1 | contig 11016 bp, 12 predicted proteins | sample S1TSphgellanicum_3_FD_187693 | JGI IMG/M metagenome (GOLD analysis project Ga0209611, IMG submission 187693) | Host-associated microbial communities from peat moss isolated from Minnesota, USA - S1T2_Fc - Sphagnum magellanicum MG (SPAdes) (version 2) | ecosystem: Host-associated > Plants > Peat...
AGCCTCAATTTGCCACTTTTTGGTCTTGGACCCTTGTCTAAAGGCCTTGGGACCAATTTAAAGCTTTTGACCAATAAGATTGCTTGATTTCATTGGTCCCCAGACCTTGGACCCTTGTCTAAAGTTGCCTGAATTATGTGGAGGGTAAAGCTGTAGGGTTGGGGGACTCAAAGTGATTTTTTTTGTGCTGAAACTTTAGCCATTTTGTGAAAAATATATATCTAAACAATATTTGGTAATAAATTCCCTGTTTTAAAAAAAAAATTCGAAAAATGTCTAAATTCCCCAAAAAATCGCCAAATCAATTGCCTTCAACATGAAAGAATGCTTAGAATTTTTCACTTTCATTTTGAATATGGCCAAATTTGGCTAAATATACTTATGGACGGCCATCACTTTGAGCAACATCACAAAATTGAAAAAAAGAAAAAAAGAGAAGCACACTGATGGGGAGAGGCTGGCGGGTTTCCAAAACAAGGGGTTGAGGATGAGGCAGTAGCTCAGTCTGGCCCTACATTTTCCACCACCGGTGTTCAAAGATCATAAGCACCAGGCAAAAAGTATCACGAGCTTACAAGAACACAGACATAAGTAGATGACTACACGTTCATCGACACAAGTAGGTCTAGTAGGTGGGGAAGGGTTGTTACACTCACTCCGTAAGAGCATCTCCAGCGGTGCTCAGTATGTGACCCTGCACAGTACAAATGGATGAAGAAAATCCAACATATGCCGGTTTGACTCAGAAAAGTGGTTTCGGCTCAGCATAATTGTACAGGTTACGGTGGCTGGTAAAAGTCTCAGCAGCGCCCTGCACCTGCAAAAAAGAGTGTAATGAATATGATCTAACTGCTGCTCAGTGTTTCTGATTGGCTTATCATAATGATTGGTCCAGATAGTTTGTTATTGATAGTCCCCCACCTATTTGCTGTCCCAGCAGTTTTTTTGGTGGGGTTGCAAAAGAGTACATAACTAAACTTGGATGTGAAAAATATTTTCGCAGGATCACATACTGAGCACAGCTGGAGATGCTCTAAAAGTGGGAGGGAAATTGTTAGGTATGGTTGTTACTTGCATTCTAGTTCAAGTTGGGAGGGATTCAAACATTTGGCCTGAATTGACATTGTCAAAAGGCAGCACCGTTGAGGTAAAATATAAAGCATCACAGATGCTGTCACACACCTCAAAGAGGTGCGGCTGATGAAAATAGGGACATCCAATTGCTCCCAAAACATCCCAGCCACTCATCTCTGATATTTTATTAATTTTACAATTTATTTTGAAAAGTAAAGTTGAAAGGAGTTTTTGGTGGCTCCTTCTTCTCTCCCCTCAAAACAGAATTACTGCTCACAAAATAATAAAAAAGAATCGTCTTTTAGATTATTGCTTCTGAAATCTTAAACACAATAATAATCAAATCATTTCTTTCCTCAATCATTTTTTTAATTTTTGAAGATACTGAAGATTTTTGCACTAGAGTTGTTTGTTGATAGTTCAATATGTTGTTAGTTTTTTCTTCACAAGTTTTTTATTTCAACCATGGAAGGTTATATACATAAAGATTACTCACAATCACAAGGGTGGAATCAAAATTCTCACAAGAAGTGAATTGCCTTTTCCATGTTTGAAATTCATAATTATTGAAAGATAAGCTTTGAAGTTTGGATGTAATATGATCATTCCCACCCATGCATTATATAAGAGTGTTTTGGATGGGGAAAAGTAAAAACCTTGTCAGTGTGACTAAAAGAATGATTCGAGTACAACATATTTGCATAGGATGTGGTATGTAGCAAAAGTCATTGCAATCATTGCAAAATTGGTTAAATTGTTTGATTGCTTGGTTCTCACGACACAGTCTCCCACTAGGGTTTCATCAAATTATCTAATTGATCCATTGGCTTTTATGATCTTCTACTTTTTAGAATCTTGTATTCAAGTTTACAGGTGAGGCTTGAGAAATATAAATAAATTATAAAGATTGCCATAAATATTGATGCAAGTCTAGATAACTAGTACTACTGTAGCGGTGCCATTGGCCCAAGTGTGAACACATTGAGGGCTCAACTGATTTTTCCTTCCAAACCCAATTTTTGTAATTTGTTTGAATTTCCAGCAACAAAGTCCACTAAAAAATCAATATCTTCCATGACTTAGCTCTGAGAATTGTGAAATAAAATTTATTAAATCTGACTCACCAAGGGCTTTCCAACAACACCAAGAACACCCTCAAAGTCCAATACAGTTCTCAATTGTGATTTTATTTAGTTTTCATTGAGAAAATGGTTCAATAATCAATAGCTTCCACACCAAAGCTCCAAACAGTCTCAAACCAAGTCAACACACCTTACTCATCCAGAGCTTTCGAAAGATACCAAGAGTGAGGCATGAAGCACAGCGGTTTGGGAGATCTTAAACAAAACAAACTAACTTGTTTCGTAGATAGACGTGTGGGGATGCTTTAAGTCATAAAAATATTATAACTGCAGTATATAATTCATTTCTCTCTCATGCATCGAGTGAAATAATGTTCTGATATTTATGCTTCTAATATAAACAATTCTTGTGTTCCAATATAAAGGAAGAGGTTGCACGTAAGGGACTTGAAGGGCAGCAAAGTCAAAATGAGAGCTGAGCTCAAGTTGGAGGGTTGGGGGCCCACTCTGAGTCTCAAGGGAAGAAGCTTTTCCTGGTTTGTAAGGAATGCGCAATTTTTTTCCTTTGTATGACCAAACTTAGGGTTCCGGTACTGTGTTTTCCTCACTTTTAAGGATTTCTCCATCGTGTAAGGTTCATGCTCTGATTTTTGGTTTTGTTGATGAAGACAGAAAATGATGGACGAAAAATCTGTTCAGATGAATGAAAAAATTGCCAGTTCATTACACCACATAATGGTAGCCCTCTCAGCTCTTCCATGTAATTCGATCCTAACACTTGGCCTACCACCCTCACTGTGGGACTTCAAACATGAAAGAACATCTAGGGCTTGGGGTTTGTTATTGGGAGTGTGCTTTCATAGAGTGTGCCCCCAATAGTAGGTCAAAATAGACTAATACAACAAGAGAAAGTCATCCTTATATTGGATGACATTCATGAACTTCAAAGTGAATAATATACATAATTTGTATCACAATACATACATATTGTATAAAAAATACAATTCAAAAATGGATGAATGATATCCATCCATTGGATGTCATTCAAATGTTCATCAATATTTTGTATTCATGGATAAATTTATATAATTATTATGGATGAAATACATCCAACCAAAAGAGTTAAGAAAGAGTGATTGCATAAACATGAATATACATGAAAAATCAAAACATAAAATTCAAAGAATAAATAAAAGAAACCATTGTTTTGTTTTCCAACAATTGTTATCCATGAGGTGATGTGTATAATCTTGAAACTATTGTCAACAAGTTACAATGTTTCAACAAAAGTCAACACAAGAAATGGGCAACAACACATAAGTAAGCAATATGTAAGCATAATCTTTATTCATGGATATGATTACAAAAGAACCAATCCAAAACCAAAAATCTATGGTCTTTTTTGTCACACTAGCCATCAAAAGGAGTTTTGTTCCCCCTTTTTTTTTGTTTCTTTTTGTCATGCCAGCCACCGAGGGGAATTTTGCTCCCCTTCTTTTTCTTTGTCCATGATTGTCACAACAACGATCAAAGGTAATGAAGCTCCCCCTGCTTTTTTGGTCTTTTTTGTCACAACAGCCACTACGGGGAATGAAGCTCCCCCGTTTTGTTTTCCTATGTATGGTCATTGCAACAACCCCCAATTTTTGTCTTTTCCTTCACCACAAGAGCAACTAGGCGGAGCTTCCCTCACCCTTTTTTTTGTTCCCTTTGTTGCAATGGCAAGGGGAGGTGTTTTTCTTATACAAAGGTTTGTTGGAGCTCATCACAAATTGTTGCTAGGGTGCAGTCATGAATCAACGAACCAGTTTCTTTACTTTGTTTTAAAAAACTATAGTCCTTTTTGCTTTAAAAACTTTTTCATAGAAATGAATTTTTTAACAGAATTTTTTTAAATTATTACTTTAATTTATTATAGTTTTCCCAATATATCACATTTTTTTGTTAATCATTGTTTAATAAACATGATTTTCTAAAAATGTAAGATTTGACATTAGATTTTAATGTTTCATCTCGAAAAATTATCACAATTTCAAATCATGCCAAAACATGTCAACTATTTTGAAGTTTATTCTTTTGTATTGTAAACTACAACTTTGTTTTAAACATCATTTACATTGTATCACATGTACATGTCATGAAGGACTCATGAACATCAAATAGTTTCAATTTTCCAATTTTTTGGAAAAACATCAAATTATAGATTCCTTATTATTTTGAGTGTTTTTTTATGTGTGTCTAATCCCCTACTATTACAAAATAAATTCAATATCAAAAATTTTGTATATTATGAAAATCACGGGCCCTTTTGTGAAACTAATAATGTTTGATGGAACATTTACTCAACTTTAAATATCCTTTGCTCAAATCAAAACTCAAAATCAAAAGATCTAATGGTTGATTTTAGATTCTTCAACATCCTTGTTAATCATAAAGCACAACTTGTCATGATTAACATGTCATTAAAGGAGCACCACACATGCATACATTGCTTTAAATGCACTTTTGAACTTGATTTGACATGGTTTTTGGCTTATTGTTTCATGTTTTTACCCACTAGCAATAATTTGTTGAGCTCTAATGATTACTATTTTTTATTTTCTTAAGTGGAGCAACCAAGGAACAGAACTTTCCTTTTTTCCTCATGGTGTTTTAATGTACATTATAGGTGGCACAAACTATTGCTAATGACAATTATTGAGGTCCATTTTATTTCTTTCAAATTTGGTGAAGGAATGGGAAGGTCCTTCTATTTGTAGGAGAGTATTGTGGTTGGCCATATGGTTTGTTGATGATTTATTTAAAGAACCCTTACCCATTCAACATTCCAAAACTTATACCCTTAATTCAATTGAAGACTAAAACTTGACACAATGCTTCAAAGATTGTTGAAGACCCAAAAACCCAATTTCTCAAACCATACGAATGGAGTTTGTTGGAATTATGTGTAGATGTCAATTGATGTAGATGTCTTTGTTCTTGAAGATTTCTATGAAAATCAAGATGACCCACTACAATTTGGCAAGAGGAGCAAATTTGTACAAGTTGAAAATAAGGTGTTTAACATGTCTTGGCTAGACAAGTTGAAAATCAAACCCCATACCAAGGCCAAATTTGGTATCCTTTTGTGCAAAATGGTGGCCATGCCAATAGTGCATCGTGCACTTTTGGTGGATATTTGAAAGATGGAAGCTAGTTTCCAACTTGGGTATAAAGAAGGTGATAAGGTTTCTTATGTTTCCCAAACAAATAATTTGGGAAAGGATATGGATGTGACCTCGGATAGTACTTTTTCAAAAACAAAATTTCATGCAGTTTTGAGGGGAAAAGTTGTAATCCCATATTTGCAACCTTGCCTATATCTTATATAATGCCCATTTCCATTCAGAGAACTGTCAAGGTTCAATCAGTTTCTTATTAGGAGGGTCTTACTTGTAGTGGAACATAAGAGTCTAAATACATGAGAAAGCTTGGCAATATGAAAGAATTTTGGGTTCCAACCAAATGATTCCAAATTTCATTTGAAGTCGATGGAAAGATGTTTGTTGATTGTTATTGATAGTTGCCTTAGATGAGAGTTGATATTGAAAGGGTACATGCACATTATGGTGGTTTAGTTTTTAAAAATTTTGTACTCCTCAAAAGTCCTATATATATATATATATGTATATATATATACACTAGTCAAATAGTAGGCTTGTTACATAACACAAATCGTGTGGGGTAAGCAAAGACATAGCTCACAAGAAGCAGGAAATTTTGAAAATGTAATTGAATAAAAAAAACTAATTTAGTTATTAAGATCTTAGCCATAGGGTTTCAAGGCCTATGACCAAGATGAACATTATGGATACTTATTTCTCTTGGTGTTCAATTATTGTATGTGTAATATGCATGTTTGTCTAAAATTTGGCAAAGTGAGAAGTGCAATCAAGTGTTGTTGTGCGGAGTTAACAAAGCTCCAATTATAGAATTCATGTGAATACAATGTTGCTTATTGTACAAGATGGTAGTTTGGGCACTACAAACCTAAAGAAATGAATGAAAGTAGAAGGCAGGGTTGTATCTTCTTGGACAGAACCTTTGTATGCCATACCACCAAAGCTTATTTTTGATAGGAAAAACCTTATTTTTCATAAATAAGTTTTCAAGAAATATGCATTATGTAATTCTGGCATATTGCCAAAGAATCTTAGGATAGGAAAAGAAGTTGAAGAGTCAAAAGTCGAGGCACTTTTTGAACCTTACATTTTGAAGAATGGATACAAATATTCTTTTAGTGATGATGAAAAGTTGATCTCTAATGTTGAAACCTTGTGGATGGTTACACACCAAAAAACACAAGTCCCAAGTACTTGATTGATAAACAAGGTAGAAGCGTGAGGGATTGTGTATGAAAAAAAAAAACAATTTAACTAATGTGTTTTTGCAGAGTGGACGATACACAACCAATTATGAAGGATACTGTCTTTAAAGGTAGCTCACAATGGTAAAGCTAGCCCTACCTTGGATCTTGACAAGCTTGAAGATTTTGAGGGATAGGGAAAGGACAAAGATCTTTTGAATGATATTAAGTTGAAACCTCTAGACAAACAACATCAAGGTCATCATCTCATGGAGGTGCGAGTTGAATGTATCAAAGAGTGGGAAGAGTACATTTGTGTTTTGGAGAAAGAGATGTCAGCTTTGGAAATGGTTGTGGATTCCCTGAAGAAAGTGAAAGATGAAGTTGACAAGGAATTCACAAAAGTTAAGGGCCAAGCTGAAGACCATATCATGCTTGTCACAATTGGAGAATAAGAGTCATTGGCTCTACAAACAACATTTGACACCTAGAATACAAAAGTACAAGGTTTGCATTTTGAAAATAACCTTGCCAAATACATAATTGGGTCTACTCTTGTTGAACTAAAATCATTTCAACAAAAAGTGGAATTTCAAACAAGCTTAGTTCAAACATTCAAGCTATTGTTAGAAAAAAGGTCAGTTGAACATGCAAGAATACAAGCCAAGAATGTAACAGCAGAAGAAGGGTGGAAGATTGTTGTAAACAAATTGGATATGCGGAAGTGACAAAAGGTAGCACTTTTGGCTCAAGTACAATCCATGAAGAATGGCAATCAATGCCTAATTCTGAAACCATCCCTAGTACCTTTTATCTATCTAGAAATGATGTTTGTGCAAATGTTTTTAACATTTTGTCAATTTTGCCTTGCCCATTTTGCCATAGAAGCTTTGAGCCTTTCTAGGATTGCAAGATTGCATCTTACAAACATGTTTACCACTCCTACTGTGTAGTTACCCATTTCTCCAATTCTTCAAAATGCTTATTGAAGGGTTGTGAAGAAGAGATGCATTTGGAGTGGTGGACACTATTAAGTATCAAGAAGCCATGTGTTGAAGAAGACAAGTTGTAACAAGAGATTGGATAGCAATAGCTCCCATTTTGAATGACTTGTAAGGTGAATTCACATAAATAATTGAACTCAAGATACTTGTCTATTCACTTGCTTGGATTTCCATTGATCTTGTCATCTAGAGTTATGTTCTTTAGGTTGTATAGTAATCCATACTTCAATGTTTCCATATTACAGTGGTTGAACTTAATCCATCTTCCCTAGAAGTATTCTCAATTTAGTTCATTATAATTTTATTTTCTTCAATGTTGAAAGTTGCATTAAACCAAAACTACAACTTAATGTTAATGATGAAGTTTCATAGTTACAATTTCCTTTTTATGTTCATCAGTTGTTTGATTTCCTTGTGGGTTCAAGTTGGAAGAGCATGCATTTTGTTGGGTACTTTTGAAACCCTTTGCATTTGTTGTGTCAACCAAATCCTTTCAATTATGCTAAAAGGACTAAACTACATGTAAATAATGACAATCAACTTACAATTCTATGGTTGTTTGGTAGTTGGAGTTTTTCACAACATGCAACCTAAGGAATCCAAATGTTTTGGTGATGCTTACAAGGTTGCACTACTTGAAGCCATGGTTTGTCAAGTGACTAAAAGAATGGAACACATGTTGTTGTAGGTACCACATAGAAATCAATGAATTGAAGCTTGGTTTGAATGCTAAAGGGTAATGGGAAAGGATGTCCACAACCAATGTGCATGTTTTTGTGAGAGTGTATGTACACCAAATACTGGGTGTGTTGATGAGGTGAATTGTGTTGCCCACACTAAGACATATGATTCACTAATTTCAATGTGGAGTTCGATATTATGTTCCAAAGATGAAAATGCAAAGTTTCACAACAAGGGTTATATTATGGGTGAATGCAACATGTGTGGCATCCAATTGTTGAAGGTGTGTCCAACATAATTGTATATTGACAAGAAAACACAATGGTGCAATATTGGCCAACAAGTGGTGCGCACAAATGTTGATGGTAAAAAAGAAAAAGGTTAATTAGATAATGTACAATGATATAGCCCTAGTTGTGTTGATTGAATACTTGAAGCCTCAACTTTCAACCTTTGTGGTACACAATTTTATTGCCCATTAGCAAGAAAAAGAATTGAAACAATTTATGGAGCACATACTTGAGGACTTAGTGGTTTCATGTATAGATTTCTCTTAGAACTATATAATGAAAAGTGAAAGGAACTTCATGTACAAGCTTGAGGTATATTAGAGAAATTTTCTAGATTTTGTCTATGGAAGTCCAACAAGTACAAAGACATTGGGCCAAAATGAGGACAATGAAGCAAGGCCCAATGAGACAACTTAAGAGGAGGAAATGTAAACTGAGGAACCACAAGTGCTCAAGGGAGGAAGTCAAGAAGAGAAGGAACCACAAGTGCTCAAGGGAGGAGGTCAAGAAGAGAAAGAACCGCATACAACTCAAAAACAAGAATAGATGGAAACCATTCCACCAACAGAGGTAAAGCAGTCACAGATGTAGCCACTTGAAGTGGAACCATAAAGTAAGTTAATGGAGGAGGTTAGAATTATAGATTCAAAGGTAGGTAAAAAACCGTTGGTTATTATACATAATGAAACTATAGAAATTATAGCTGGGCAACAAAAGCCGAGGAGGTTGCACAATGATTTCATTTTAGTTTTTGTTATTTGACAAGGATTTCGAAGACGGAATCCAAAGTAGAGAGGGGGTAATGTTAAGGGAGTAGGCAGATGACATTGTTTTTGGATGTATAAGGCATTATGGATAGGGATTGATCATTGGACATTGGAGGTTTAAATTTTGAATTCTTGTTTAATTTTAAATCATGTTGATGGTGACTTGGGGACTACCCAAAGGTGGGAGTTCTAGGAAGTGAAAAACATTTTTAAACACATAGTTTTGGATTAAGGAAATAGATGTAAGTACTTTGTGGCAGAAACTACAACTTTTGTTTTTGTATACCACATAATTAATCTTGTTGTTAAATTACATTTCAACAGAATGTGGAATTTTTTATTGTATTTTGATGAATGTTTTTAATAAGCAAAGAAAGTATAGATTTTTATAGTAATTTCCATATTTAGCTTGTTGAGTGAATTATCTGTAGTATCAAAAAATCATGAAATGAATTGTAATTTTGTTTTTGGTTTTCTTACATTGAATTCAGAAGTACAAATTATGGTTATTTGAAATAACCATGAATTTGGTGTTTTAATGGATTGTAGAGACAAGTGTGTTTAAAATGTGTGAATATTATAGTGCAAATATGTTGTTTCAGTAAGTGTGGAATAGTTTTAAAAGGATTTAATCCACATTTATCATCTACCTTATTCATATATGCTTGATCCATATCTACTTTATCCGGATATGAAAATATTAAAAGTCAATTTTATTTGAAAAATATTCTAACTCATTTTTCCTAGTAAAAAATCTAATTGTTTCAATTTGAACCCTTAAACTATAAACTTTATAAGGAAAAAAAAAACCCAAAAATTCATGAGAGTCTAAACCCTTAAATTCTTGAGGCTCCAAACCTTAAAATTCATGAAGTTTCAACCCTAAAATTCATTACACTTTAAACCTTAAACCCTACTAAATAATGTTAAACCATAAATTTTAAACCTTACACTCTAACACTCAAAACCCTCAACTTGAAACCTTATAGCCTAGTATTTCTTAAACCTTAAACCTTTACATTCAAAACTTTAAACTTTAAACCCTAAACCCTACATTCAAAACTTTAAAACCTAAACCCTAGAATTCAATTTTAAAGCTAAAAACTTAAACCTTGAAACTTACTGTTGGATTTTAAACCATAAATATTTGAATTGAAAATTCTCTTTAATTCAACTTGAAACCTTAAACTTTAACCTCAAAACCTTAAACCTTAATATTTTATTTTAAACTGAAACCTTAAACCCTAAACCCTAAACTTTTAACCCCTAAACCTTAAAACCTAAAGCTTAACTTCAAAACCTTAAACCTTAAATCTTAAACCCAAACCTTAAATTTTAAACCCCTAAACCCTACATTGTAAACCTTGAAGCCTAATATTCAACCCTAAACCCTACTATCCAATTTTAAAATTTAAAATTTAAACCTTCAACCTTAGTAAATTCTAATGCATAAACATTTGAATTGAAATTTTTTTTGATTCAAATTGAAACCTTAAATTTTAACCCCAAAACCCTAAACCTTAAACCTTAGTATTCATCCCTAAACCCTAAACCTCAACATATTCAATTCTAAAATTTAAAACTTAAATCTTGAAGCTTACTATTGGATTTTAACCCATAAACATTTGAATTGAAAGTTCCTTTGAATTCAAGTCGAAACCTTAAACCTTAACTTCAAAACCCTAAACCCTAGTATTCTACTTTAAAACTAAAAACCCTAAACCCTAGTATTCAATTTAAAACTTCAAATTTAAACCTTGAACCTTACTATTG
>Ga0209611_10013760_pt1 | contig 11015 bp, 10 predicted proteins | sample S1TSphgellanicum_3_FD_187693 | JGI IMG/M metagenome (GOLD analysis project Ga0209611, IMG submission 187693) | Host-associated microbial communities from peat moss isolated from Minnesota, USA - S1T2_Fc - Sphagnum magellanicum MG (SPAdes) (version 2) | ecosystem: Host-associated > Plants > Peat...
CATATGAAAAATGTGATACACAAAAGTGCAAAAACCCTAAATTTTGAAATAACAACTTTTCAATGATCAAACACTAAGGTTTCCGGGTAGAGTTGTATAAGATTGTAAAATGTTGAATAGAGTGTTAAAGATATGTTACAAAGGTGCACTTTGATTATGATCATGTAGATACTCATGCATGAACATGTTAAATTTTTACCACTTTCTTTTGGACTTGAAGATTGAATTCATTCCTTCTAAAACAATTAAAGTTGCATATTATTAGATTTTGTCAAAAGATAATCAATTTATCAATTATTTTCATTTCTCATTTATATTATGGCTTAAAAAGCTCATTGATGCAATATTATGGCATTTCACATTATGGTGTATAAATGAAGAACAAGTGTTTCAAAAAAGGCACTTGCATAATCATTATTCCCTTTTTTTTAAAAACATTTACATGACATTTGTGAATGTCATCTATTGTTCTACCATGCATCATTGGCACAATTTTTTTTCCCTCAATTTTGTGATATTGAGAAATTGGTGAATCTAGTTTCCCCAAAATTAGCAAAAATTAGTAGAATTTACACTTAGAAACACAAAATTTTGCAACTTTTTTTTGGTTGGTTGGTCTTCAAAAATCATTGATCATCGGTTCTTCATGAAAAAAATGCAATTCTTGAACTTTAAAAAAAAAAAACCCCTACAGGTCCTTCACATTTCAGGTTGTGGAGTAGATCTGAAGATGCAAGAAAAGACAATTTAATCAAAGGTTTACATGGACCCAAGGGTTCATCTGTCACATTCACGGACCATACATGGCTCATCGATAATAGCATTGCAATCGCAACTATGGATGACATCATATTTATTATGAAAGATGGTGTCATTGGACTTGTATGTTGTTCTTGGCAATCCATAATCCTAAGCTTATATATTTTTCACAAAACCAATCTTGTTTTGGAAAAAAAAAAATTCAAGAATTCAATACTCAACATGGTAGGGCACAAATATTCATATATTAAGTTCATTATTTAGTGGCTCAAGCTAAATAATTATACTCATATTTCTTGTTATTGTCAATAAGAAAACATAATATAATGTGTGCATTATGTGTTAAATGGCTCTTGATGGCACATCTTGTCAAATAAGATAAATTCGACGATTATAAGTTAATTTTGACCTTAAAAATTTTGGTCCATGTAGAGATTATTTGATACCAAAATTACCTTATGTTTGGTTGCAACATTGCGAGGTTTCTATGCCGCAAAACAAGATGGGAGTATTAGCATGTTTACCGGGTTTGAATTTGTAAAACTAAAAGTTTTGGTGAGAAACTATTAAAATCATTGAGTTTGGTATAATATAATTGCAAAAAAAAGAAAAAAAAGCTTGTATAATGTGGGAATAATTTGGGAAATTCAAGTTAATTTGGGAATTGGATGTGGGAATATCATCAAATATTGGAAATTATATATATACTATTTTGGGTCTTCACATTATGTTTTGTAAGTTCATGCTACAAAATGTAAAGTGGAAATGTCATAAGATTAGATATGATGTATTAGTGTCATAGTCTTCAAAAAATTAAATTGAACTTGCTTTCCCACAAACTAAATCTATGTTATTATTTAGGAGAAAGCTGCAAATCCTTTTGTGGATGTGGAGGGGACCGATGTGGTGAGGTATGACACAAAGGACTATCCCTTGTTTATGTTAATTCCTTGATGATTGTGTGATTCTTTCAAAAATATCATTGAGGTTTTAAGCACGATCACCAAATTTGGAAATAAATCAATAGTCGACTTTTATCATTGATTTAGGACTTCCAATTTTGAAGAGAATTCTTGAAAACTCTTGAAATTCTTTCTTGAAAAATATATATATTTAAATAATTTTGCTAATGTTATCAAAGTGGGTTTGCTCCAATCTCCACGATTGTGTTGGCACCAAAAATGGAGCATGTCATATATATAGTTGAGGTGAGGTAGCACAATTTTTATATGCCCTTTTGCAACCATGAATTTCATAATCAATGTTATTTATTTAATGGAAGACATCTTAAATTCATCATCAATTTTTTAAAATAGTCTTTCACATGAAAATAAGTCTTTGTAACCTATACCACACACACACACACACACACACACATATTTAGGAGATGCATACACAATGATCTTATTCCATTTTTTGCATTTTAATTTTAATTTTAGGAAAATAAAACTTATCTTATATTTTTTTCTATGTGTGGGAAAAAAAATGAAAACCTCTTGACAAATCACAAAATTTACCTTGTTTACTATTTATTCCTCTTTTCCTCAATTGCTCATTCTATTGGCTCTTTTGATTGGGGTACCGAAAACCTAGAAATCACTTGGGGTGGCATGACCATGCCATGCCATGCCACCATGTTTAATCCACCTTGCAAGGTGTACGTAAAGGTTTTATTTCACAAATACTAGGTGGATTTTCATATTTTTTACATTTTTATAATTTTTTTTAATACATCCATTACATGTTACTTAGCTGAATATTTTTCAACCTTCAATCTTCGACCATCAAGCTATATATGACATATTATGCATTTTTGTGCATGATTGTGTGATTTGTCTTTTTGGATGATTTTGCAACATGATGCTTAGGGTTTTGTGTAGGAAAAACATCAAGGCAAAACATTAACAAAATTAATACTTGGACAAACCTAAACTTGACATCACTAACTTCTACATTTACTTAGAATTTATTGTCATCATTTAATTGTCAACTTACTTATGTTCCTAACCCTAAGGGGTACACTCCTTGTTAATTTATAAAACCACATGCAACAAAGCACTAATTGTTTTTGGAGTTTTATCTTGAAGATTTACAATATTTGGTATCTTATTATAACTTAAAATTTTAATGAACATATATTAGGATACCTGATTAATTACTATAATTCATGAACTCAAGTGATAATTAGGCCCTATTTTACTTTCAAGTTGTTATTTTAGATCTAGTTATATTAAAAAGATCAAATTCCTTAACCTTGCAAGGTTTAATATGTTCTTTGGATTAGCCATCGCTTGCAATTCATAACAATTTTTGGAGGCGATCACTCATTGCTAGATGAATGAAGCCAAATGCAAGACAAAATAAGAGGTCAAGGGAACATGTGTAAGTGGGAGGGGCCACTATTGTAATTATGTTGTTAGATGTTGTGGATGTTAATGTTTGAAATGTATGTAGTTGTGTTGTGTTATAAGCAATCTCTAGTTCCTTAAATTGCCACCAAGTTTTTTCAATTTTTTTAGAGTTTAGGCATATCATCACTTGAACTTTGACCTAAACTAAATAGTAAGGTGAGCCCCTTAATGTTTTACTTTAATTAAATACTAACACTTATATCACCCAAAAAAAAATCATATGGTCCCTTAATTTAATCTCATAATTTTGTAATTTTCACTTCATGAAAATATATTGATCCTATATTTGGTCTCAAGTATGAGCTTCAAATACACTTCTTGTGTTCCCTTTCTCAATTTCAAGGGAAAATTTGTTCCTTAGATTAGTTGTGAAAATGCGCTAAAGAAAATTGCGTTTTATCATCTTCTTTTAGCCTTGCATCTTGTTGATGTACCTATTTACTTAATAGTGACACCAAAGCTACTTTTTCCTTACAATTTTAGTTGTAAAATTGTATTGTTTTCAAGAGATCTTTTCAGTGGACATTCCAAGTTCATTTGTGACTGAATTTAAAACAAACTTGAAGTTTGCATTGTGGATGCAAAATTCGTGTGAAATAAGTGGAATTTAGTTCATAGAATAAGCTTAATTTACATATTTTGTAGTTGATTATGTGTTTGACAAAAGGTGCATTTGGGGTTCAATGCACAAAATATTGCTTTTGGTTGCTATAAAAGGTTTTGCCAATTTGCTTGGAACCTTGTTTTAAACCTTGTTTGAAAAATTGTAAAATTATGTAACAAGGAAGTGGTTAATCGATACCAATTTTTTTGGAATTGTTGGTGAAGGGTGAGAATGTGGCAAGACTTGATTTGGGTGCAAGTGATGATCCCATTGTTGCCAAGAATATTGAAGATCATAAAAAATTGCCAGGTTTGAGAACCTACTATAGATAACACTTAAACTCATGTATCATGTAAAAATTGTTTAAACGAGCCTTTTTTCACATGGACCAAATCTAGAAAGAAATGGTACAACTATTGTGGATATAATTGTAAATGCATTTTAATGTCCTCGTGCACACAAACTTGTTATTCCTCATCGCAAACACATCACTATTTTGGTTTGCACAAGGACAATTAAATACAATTTGTGGTTCAAAAACTTGAATCACATCAATCTTACATTATTCATTTCAATAATTTAAAAAGATAATAATATGGCTTAACCTTTCTTGGATTGACATCTAAATTCATACTTGTTCAACATGTGTCGTATGTAAAGCACATTTTGAATTAACGTACTTGGACTACTATAAGTTTATGATTATTGTTCTTCCCAAGTTTTGTCCACATGCAAGCTCATGTCTAATGAAGAGTCAATTTCTTTCCAAGAGATATGCCATTTTTATAATAAACATTCGGAGCTTTGAATTTTTAACAAAGATTACAATTTTTTTTTTCATATATAGTTAAACTAGTTCAAGCTTACTGCTAATAATAAAACATTAAAAAATTTCATAACACATTCCATTGCCAAAAAATTTCAATATTTTCCTATTTAATTGCAAACGCAAGATCCAAACATAAACATTATGTTAACTCACGCTTGAAAGGTTGACTACTAGATATCACAATTGATTAGGTACACAATTGATTGTAGTCATTACATGCTTTAAAATTTTCCTTTTGAAATAATAAGTTGGCAAAATTAATGATCAAAATTTGGTGACATTGTTGGTTAAGTTTCTAAATTGGGATGGGGATGGGTGGGTGAATAGTGTTTACAATTAGTGCGGTGGTGGACATGGATGTGTGTTTGCAACGTATGCTTGTTGTAGTTTGTGGGAGTGACAAGGTGGTGAGTGTTTGGAGTTATATTCGATTGACTTGTGAAATGTTGTGGAGGTGATTATGATTTAAGTCCTTTACTCCATAAACTTATTTGGAATGCTTCAATTTGATTCAAAGCAACCAAGTATATGGAACAATGTTTTTATTTAAAACTCTAATCTCTTCCCATTAAATTGTCTAAAATTGACACTTCTTTTGACGCTTTTGGTTTTGTAGGTTTGATGAAAACCCACTCGTTGTGGCAATAAATTGTTTTGAATTACTTGTGGCCTTCACAAAATCAATCAAGGTTTATCGTTTGATGGGCAACAAGTGAGTAATTTCAATCAAATGCAAGAAGGGAAAAAAAAAACCCCCCAATTTACTTAATAACATCCATGTGATTGTGTTGTGTTGTGCGGGTATTTGAATTTTCAAAGAACCGTTGGATCCAGTTCTTTGAGAAAATTTAATCAAAATCAAAGAATCACTAGTTTAAATTATTTTTAGAATGTTGAGGTTTTATGAAAGCACTTCAAGTTTTTTGGTTGGATATTTGATTTTTTTTTTAAAAAAAATTGAGGATTGTGATTATATACCAGAATTGGTTACTTTGAATTTTTTATTTTTTTTTGAGAATCATGGGTTATGAATCGTACAACCCATCGTGATAACCACCAAGGGTATGTTCCTGTTTCTAATAACCGCCCAGCACTGGTGCACAGACAACAGATGCTGTTAACGGAATTTGAAAGGGAAGATGTTCGACAAATGCGGTTCAGTCCAAGTGAGCACTTAGTGGCCGTGGCATATGGAACAAGCATTGATGTGTTTTCATCTCACACATGGACACTTCTTGCAACATTGAAGGTCCCCCCCTTGTTCTATTATCTCTTTACTTTACTTAATTCATGTTTTGGTGAGAGTTTGATGGAGGGTAAAGAAGGACCAAGAGCATCTCCAAGGGTTCTCAGTATGAGTGACCCTGCAAAAAAAATTATTTTTCACATCCAAGTTTAGTTATTTACTTTTCTTTGCATTGCAACCCCACCCATAAAACCGAAACAGGGACAGCAAATCAGGTAGGGAACTACTAACAGCAAAGCAAACCAGCTGGACGAATCATTATGATTGGCCAATCAGAAACACCGATCAGAAGTCAGATCGTATCATCTATCAGAGTTTGTCTGCAGGTGCACAGCGTTGCTGCGCCTTACCAGCCATGGCAAACTGTGCACTTATGCTAGCTGAGCCAAAACCATTTTCCTGAGCCAAACCGGCATTTTTTTGACTTTTCTTCAACTATATTTTGCCAAATAATTTTCTTTGGGTTCGTAGCTCTGCTCTTAGCAACAAAATTCCATTGCAGGGTCATAAGGGAGTAATATTGGCAATTGCATGGTCTTTCGACTCCATTTATTTGGCTACAACCGACAGAGATGGGGTCATGATTAGCTGGTTCATGGACGAATATTCGGGCTATTCCAAACATGTGAACGAAGGCTCTATTTACACCTCCATTTCGTATGAGCCAAGTAGGCAATTTATATATGCATGTGGGCCTAACATACCCCTACGTATTTTTGACACCGACAAAATATCTACCTCACGACAAGTCCTACCCGAATTATTCTCGAATCCGGATTATCAATTGGACCCGAGCAAAATGTACACTAGACTCGACAACCAAGAACGGGTTGGGACTAGTTTTGCACATCTTATATTCAGGTCTTTTAACACAAGTATCCATCAAAATAGGTTTCAATGCCTTGAGCTATAAATGGATGAGTAAATTTCATCTTAGTTTTTTTGGCGATTGGATTGTAATGTTGAGGTATTTTGACACCTTATTTGTTCATGTTTTTACCTCCACAAAACCCATATCGACAACATTAACCATAATTGATTTGTGGTATAATTGTGCACTTCCATTATGTAACTTTTAGAAAGATGTGGTACAAATTGAAACTAAACCAAACCAAGCAATTTTTTTTGGCCTTTATTTTCTTTGGCATCTCATCATGTGTGGTAAACCCTAAACCCCAAAAGCAAAGGAAGAGTTCCAAAATTGTTGTGGGTAGATCCCAAGAAAGGAACCAACATACAAAAATCAAACTATTGCTTAGATTGTAAAGACCTTGTAGGACTTTTTTTTGGCCTTGCCTACTAAGGTAAGGATAGTGTGTTTAGATTCATTATAGAGTATATAGTAGCTTAATGGATTTTGGCACCTAGGTAATAATAGGTCTATTTTTATATGAAGATTTTGGTTCAATGTGTTGAAACTTGAGATTAGGTTATAGAGTTATAATATCTTTGAAGGATTTTGGTTTCTTTAAGAGGATTTTTTGAAGATTGAATTTTGGCATGGTGAAATATTTGAGTTTCCACAGTTCTTCTTTTGCTTTAAGATACTTTTTATTCGTAAATGACAAGGCCAAAGCGTGACACATCCCTTGTTTTTAGTATAGTTGGAGGCTAAGTTCCTCACTTTTTCATCCTTGAAGAGTGGGGAATTTCAAACAAAATGTAATGCCCAATCTCTCTCTCTCTCTCTTGGGGCCAATTCATTTTTGGAAACACTTGTGCTCCATTTCAAAATTGTTCCCATGATACCCACTAGATACCCGATAGATACCCACCTAGTATCATAGGGGAAAAAATAATTTAAGTAATCAAAATCCTACAAGTCTTTTTACATACGATAAAACCCTAAACCAAAACCATGGCCTTGAGCTTTATGTACCACAAAACTAATCCACCAACATTTTTCTCATGTGATGTGGTGCACATACATACATACATACATTTGATCATATTCAAACGTGATGGCAGGCCGGCGGTTAAATGTGAAACAAGGTCCAAAGGCGCAACTCGGATTGTAGGTATGTTTGACAAAGGATTGCTCATAGCAACAACGGGAACAGGAGACATGCTTCTATATGGATTGCCACCATCAAAGGACAAAACAACCCTTATATGGGAGGAGCATATCAATGTGGGTAAGTTATATATATATATATATATATATGAGGGTATCACATGGTTATAAGTTATATATTCATTTTGCAAGCATGAAAATCTTTACTTTCACACAGGAAATGTAATAATCTAGAGCAGTGTTTTTATTTTTATTTTTAAAATTTTGCTTGGTTTTTATTTTATTTTATTTTATTTTATTAATTTATTATTATTATTCAGTTTTATGGTGTAGAAATCATTATTGACCATCCCATAAACATTTTTTTTTAGCATTAGTTGGTGAAAAGTTTCCAGAAAGCTGTCAAAATTGTAGAAAACTGGCGAAAAAAATTGCCCAAAATTAAAATTTTAATATAAATTAAACATTTGGAAAATAATTTTTTTATGAAAAAAAAAAATTGTCACTGAATATCCCTTTTCATTTTTTTTGAGGTCGTAATGTTTTCAAAAGTGTGCCAGAAAATAAAAGAAAAGAAAATTACTCATCTAGATCACACTTAAAGTGTTAAAGATGTTGAATTTGAACCGACTTAAAAAAATGTGAACCCAATTATGATGTTTGAAAATTTAGCAATTGTGTATTATTAATTTTCATCTCTATTGGTAGAGATAATGAATTTATTATTATTATTATTATTATTATTATTGTGTCACTAGGAACAATCGTTGGCCTATTTGTTGATGAGAAACATAGTTTGGTGTTAATGGGATCCGAATATGGCTCCATCCTAATATTTGCCATAAACGTCAAGCAAAAGTCCTATACAAGCAAACAACTTCCTCTTCCAATTCTCTCCAAGTTACCACCATGTGATGAAAATGACCTTGCAAACCTTGAGATGATAATGGAAGATGACTATAAGGAGTTAAAGTTGGCATCCGAGGTAGTAATGCACATGTGTCAAACTCTATTGAATTGTGAAAAATATTTTTTAAATGAGTTAATTAATGATTTTATTTATTTATTGACTCAAAGAAAATTTCATGTGTAATTTACGCTTGTGTTTATACTTGTGGGGGGCATGGATATGATGATTGCATAATAAAATGGAAAACACCAATTTAATTAGAGTTGAGTTATCAAATGATCAATATATTGTTCCCCTTGAATGAATTTGGCATTAATAAATTACTTTTGAATTTCTTAATTAAAATATCTTTTTTTATAATCAAGAATGCCAAAAATTGGTATATTTAAACTCATCATGCCTAAAATTAATCATTCCCCTTTACAAGCTTTTCACATTTATTTTAATTTAGAGCAACCATTGATGAATTTTTATGATCTTGATATTAGGAAATCAAGTCTCAGTTGGAGATTGAATTTGACAAAATGAATCTTCAAGAGCAAGCTGATGAGCAAGAAAGGCAAAGGATCCTTGAAGAGCAAGATAAACTACACAAGAGAATCGAAGATGACTTGTTATCCCAAGCTCAACATTTGGAGACACGCATTCAAATGGCAGAGAGTGACACACAAACCACAATTCAAAGCTTGGTGGATGCACAAGCGTTAAGCTTGACAGAAATGCAAAATTATTACCAACATAAGGTGCATTTGCAGCTCTTCAATTGTCTCGACATTCATGGATTGCTCTCATTGAGTTGGCATAACTTACTTAAAGAGTAGGTGTAACATAAACCCTAAACCCTAAACCTACTCCTTGCTAGGAGGAAAATTCATGAATATAAGGTGCCCTCCACATACACTAAGAAATTTGTTTTTCCATGTGTACCCAAGGAGCTGGCATTCCTGAAAGGGCTCTAAGAGCATCTTCAGCGGTGCTTAGTATGTGACGCTGAAAAAATATTATTTTTCACATCCAAGTTTTAGTTCTTTACTTTTTCGCAACCCCACCCATAAAACCGAAACTGGGACAGCACATAGGTCGGGGGGAACTACTAATAGCAAACCACCTGGACCAATCATTATGATGGATGGGCCAATTAGAAACACTCATTAGTAGTCAGATCACATTTATTACACTGTTTTCTGTAGGTGCACAGAATTGCTGTGCCTTTTACGAGAGCCACTGCAAATTGTTGTACAATTATGCTGAGCCAAAACCATTTTGCTGAGCTAAACTGGCACATGTTTTACCTTTTCTTCATCCAATTTTTTACTCTGCAGGATCACATACTAAGCACCGCTGGAGATGCTCTAAGGGCATTACTCTATGCAAAGCACTACCAGAAATTTATTTTTTTTCATTTCTTTCTTGTGATACCCAACTGGGTATCTACCGGGTATCATGAAAAATAGAGGGGAGTGTGCAAGGGGTCAGTTATTAAGTGAGTGAAATCGGATCAAATCCCTTCTTTTGTTTTTCCTTATCCTATGATGTCTAAGTTTTGTTTTTGTGATACTTCAAAAAAAATCCCACTTGAAATTACTTTTTATTTAATTGGCAAATTTTATTAGTATCTCGAGTGTTTTACACATCTTATCCACGTGAAATTCAGTTAAAATACAAATGCAAAAGAAAGAGACAATTTCACACTTGCATGACATCATAGGAGAATGGGGAGAAATTGTTTATTGCATCATATCATATATATATATATGCTATACACCTATGAAATGAAGATTGGTGGTCCATGTGTATTAAGGCATTTGTCTATCGCCGCATGATTATTTCTCATAATGAAACTTTCAATTCTCAAATTTGCCCCACATCAACATGAATGATCAAGATTGATGAAGAGCTCAAGAGGTCCAACATAGTCAAGGAGCAAGTACAAAGAGAGAAAGATGCAATGAAAGCTCAAATGAAGGAAAACCAAGAAGAGTTCTTTGAAAAGTTGGGAACCATTCAACTTGCATTGGAAGCTGTTAATGCAAATGCTGACGCGCGGATTCAACAATTGAAAGGAGCTTGTGACAAAGATGTGATGAATTATAAGGTTTGTTGTTTGATTAAAATCAATGCATTCTTTGTTTTCTTATTTGATCTTACATCTTTACACATACAATTCTTCTAGGGATAGATTAAGAAGTGATCATATTCAAGTTGAACATATGACCCCATGGAGAGGATAATTACGAGGCTG
>Ga0209611_10013761_pt1 | contig 11014 bp, 4 predicted proteins | sample S1TSphgellanicum_3_FD_187693 | JGI IMG/M metagenome (GOLD analysis project Ga0209611, IMG submission 187693) | Host-associated microbial communities from peat moss isolated from Minnesota, USA - S1T2_Fc - Sphagnum magellanicum MG (SPAdes) (version 2) | ecosystem: Host-associated > Plants > Peat...
ATTTATTTATTTGATGGGTTTTGTTCGCCAGGGGGGTGCATTATGCACCAGGTTCACACTAGTGTATAATAAAACTTAGAATAACCAATGAAAAAAATTTAAACAATTAACACTTTTATTCTAGCATAAAAAAACTGTTTTGTAATTTTTATTTTTTGCCTATAATCACAATTTTGTAACTATTTACATGGAATGTGACTATATATGTTTAAATCACAATTCGTTAGTGTCAAAAAAACACGAAAAAGGGGTCACCAAGGGCGTGATTATAAAGGGAGTTTATTGTAAGTGGCCTAGAAACTAATTTACTAGTAAGCTACTAAATTAGTATCCTAGGCAACACCTAGGCACCAACTTGCAGTAATGAATTACAATTACTGCTGGATAGAAAAACAGTTGCTGGATAAGAAAAATTTCACTGAACAGCAGTCAATTCACAGTTACTTAGGGCCACTTTAGACAGGGGTCCAAGGCCAAAAAGCCCTTAGGAAATCAAGGGCTAAGGCACAGTTGGTTAAGCTTGCAATTTGGAGAACCAAGATGCAAGCTAGGGTCCAAGGCATGGTCCAACTCAAAGATCCAATTTGCTTCGAGTGAGCTCCAATGGGTTCCTAGGAGTTTGGATCCTGGACCTCATCTAAAGTGAGCCTTAGTTGATCACGGGTATTACTATATACCCTAACATTAGGTTTGCCCATAATTCTTAATATAAGAGTACTGCTACAATGAAGGGCAAACCCTAAACCCCGAAGAGCCCAAGCCCTTTTCACAACCGTTTAATCTCTGTTCAAAACTTTCACCATGACTGTGGTCTAATCTAAAATGTGATTACAATTAGTAAAGATTTCAGCCAACATCAAGCAAGGGGTGATGATGGTATAGCAAAGCTAGATTGAGCTCCCAGCAAGTGCTGCCCAAGGCTGGGTTAAAGTTTTGTCAACAAAAACAGACTTTTTTACATTGCACTAATAATGCGTGCAGCTTAACATGGCCCTCCCAATAGCCAAGGTACTCATAAAACAAAATTCAAACCAAAATGTAAATTCTCAAGTAAAAATGCATGAAACAATCCAATTTTCAGAATGTAAAAGATCCTTGAAAACTGGCAGCAGCTTCAAAGTGATCCCATTGCTCGAAGAACCCTTGAGTTAACCCCTTACTGCACACTTATGATTCCCCCCAAAACTGAAAAATTTCCATCACCCATATCCATTTCAAATTCCCAATAAATCGTCCTTGGCTTATTCAGCATTTAGCAGTTGATACATTTCAAAAACAAGGTCATGCTTCTTTGTTGGCCTCACCTAAAAGGCGAGGAAATGGTGTTTAGATTCATTATAGACTATAGTAGCTTAATGGATTTTGGCCCCTAGGTAATAGGTCTATTTTTATATGAGGACTTTTGAAAGATGATATTTTGGCTTGTGTTGAAACTTGAGATTAGATATAGAGTTATAATATATTGAAGGATTTTAGTTTCTTTTAGAAGATTTTTTGAAGATTGCATTTTTGTACGGTGAAATATTTGAGTTTCCATGATTCTTCTTTTGCCTTAAGATACTTTATAATGTAAATGGCAAGGCCACAGTGTGACAAACCCCTTGTTTTGATTTAGTGAACGATAAATTTTCGAAGAGTCTTCAATTTTTGAAGGGCACTTTAGTGGACAGTCTTTCAATGCAAAGGGTAGTTTCTAGATCAATCTTTCACAAGGTGAACGGGCACATGGGCCTTCAAATGTAAGGCCTGCTCTCAACCAATCACTGAATTTCTGCAGCTACATACTTTGGAAACATGCTGTGTTTTCTTGAACATCATCATCCCTTCATAAGGACCTGGGATACTGAATACCTAATACTCAATAAATAAATAAATAAATAAATAAATACTCAATACTTTCAGGCATCTTCTGTCTTGGAAGGTGACATTGAAAGACAAGCTAAGACACCACAGAGCACAAATCTAACACAGGATCCATCTCCATTTGGTCATCATGGTGGCTTCTTTATTTCTTCAACATCCCTGGTCTTTGCTTAGCAGAAGGGCTAGCCTCTCCCACAGCAGTTCCCAGGCACCCAGAAACACAGAACGGCCTGTGGAATGGCCCTTATCCTACACAAAAAACATGCTCAAGCCACAGACACCCTATATATAGCAAGAAGCACAAACTTGCATAATAGTAGTAGGTACATGTTTGGTTCACTGTTCCCTCATGCAGCCCTTTTACAAGGAGTTTTTGTGGGAGGATCCTTTTCTCTTCAAGTTAACTTGGGTGTGGGAGTTCATTCTTGACACTTTCATACAACTCTTTGACACTAAGCTACAGCCTGCCATAATGGAGCCTCAATGGGCATCATTAACCTTTTTTTCAGAAAAATATGGATGTGGTCAAGGGCAGACAAGGAAAAAAGACGAAGTAGGAGGCAGAAGGCAGTACAAAAGTAGGACCCAATGCTGATTCAACGTCTTCCAGCAATGGATGATGATGATTACAAGTGATTTTTAATTCCAATTTTATCGATTGCCAATTTGTGATGTAGCCCAAAGTGTTAATCATCAATAAGAAGAGTTAGTCAAATTTGGCTAGAAATGAGATATGAAAACAAAAACGTTTAAGCAGCTTTCTTTTGCAGGTATATATATCGTTGGGTACCTATTGAAACTGAGAACATATATTTGTCCCAGATTTGTTTCGGGTGAAAAGTTTTGGTGATTGAGAACCCAACAAACGACCTTTTTTTTGGTTCGCATTTTCTATGATTTACCTGTTTGTCTCTCATCATCAACAGCGGCCGATATCATGTACTTTCCATATGCGGCTTTTGTGGTGCAATGATAGATGGGGCCAATTGGATAATGTCAGTGAGATGAGTCAGCAAGTGTGGCACGCTGACAGTCTCTTTAAGTGTAGCTGTGCAATACTTGATTGATTGATGAGGCTGTAGATAACAACATGTAGTGGTTGCAATTGAGTATACTCTCAACAGCACAATTTAGTGAGTCGCTTAATTACAACCCCACCCGCCTCTCCACCCCCCCCAGGCAATCGAGCTCTGTCCGGTGCCTGACAGTGCAGCCCTGCGGAGAATCGCGCTGTTCTGCCGCAAGATTTTCATTTCTTGGTGTTTTGCTGTTATAGGAGAACAAAAATATATAATTTGCACTCTGTGTAGGAAGGTATGCCAGTGGTTGGTCCTAATTCTCTCAGGGGAAAGGACTCAATCTTAAATCCGACGCCTCACCTGCACAACACCTGAGTTGAAGAACCTGTGAAAGCTTCATCTTCATAACATTAAAAACCATGTGAAAGCTTCATCTTCATAACATTGAAAACCATAAAAACCATGTGAAAGCTTTGATATTCTTTCAATTGAACACATGAAAGCTTCATTTTCTTAACATGTTGCATGGTTTCATGCAGAACTGTGCAAGGTGAAAAAGGTGTGCAAACAATTTATAGCACAAACAAGAAGGATTGGGGGATGCAGCAAGTGAAACTTGTCATAACAAAGAGTCTACACAAGAGTGTAGGGTAAAACCCCAGGATGGACGGCATTCTCAAAAATTATGGTTAGCGAGTCCAGCCCTGCATTTTGAGAATGTCTCGCACTGCATCTGGCCTCACATTTGGGGCATGTCTTCCACCTATGTGAGCTTTACCAATCCTAAAGCATAAGGAGAAAGCTATCATGAATCTAAACATATGTAGATCAGAAGGCATAGAGAACGGAGAGGTTCTTACACCTACTCTTTAGGGGTTGGGAGGGATCTTATGCATACTAGTAGGTGTAAAGAGTAAGGGGGATCTAGGCCAATTTGCAACCCTTGGGGCCAATGTTGCAACAATAAAATATTATTGTTGTGAGAAAATTCACTTTGAACAGTCAAAAGTAAACCCTAATCAGCCCCTATATCTTCTCCTTATTCTCAATTTCATCTCTTCACTTTGCTTTCTTTTTGTTGAGCTTGTGTGGTTGTTTGAGAATGATGGAGGGAGTTTTTAAAAAGTTTTCAACAAGGGATGTGGAAGATGCTGGAGTGTTGCATGGAAAAGGTGTGTCAAATGTAAGTCTTCATACATTTCAGCCTTTCAAATGCAAGTCTTCATACATTTCAGCCTTTCAAATGCATGTAAGCTACAAAAGTTAATTTGCCCGTCTTGACCTCATATTTTATTTTTCCAAATAAAGAAGGTTTGGAAATATTATAGAAGTTTGTGCTCAAGAGAAAATCAATGAGTGGCCAAGTTTTCAATTTTCAAGACGTCCAAGAAAAGGATGTTCAAGTTATGTTACCATTTGAACCCAAAAAGAAACGACCTTGGAAGAGGGTTGAGTTCAAAAGGAAATGGTGAAGGTTGAAGAAGGTGAAGAGGATGGAAATGAAAAAAGTAGGAAAGTTTGGAAGGATTGTAATGTGGGGGCCCTAATTGTTGTTTGTCAAGGAGATGGAGTGCCAAAATTGTTTAAAATGCAAAAAAAAAAAAAAAGTGGGTAAGATTTAGTCTTGATAATGTGTTTCAAGTTGTGTTCACTTGGAATTTTAGAAGCAAAGACAAAAAAAACTCAGAATTAGAATAGGGTCAATTAGGGGACCTTAAAAAAGACCTTAAACCTTTTGACTTTGCCCTCCCCCCTCCTTTCCCCAATCCTTTGCCTTCACCACTTTTCCTATATGGAGTTTGAACTCATAACCCTTAGGGGGGTGGGGGGAGTGGGGGGGAAGAAGGACCCTAACCACCAAGTCATTACATTAAAGGTGTGATAAAGTGCTTTGTTTCATTTTTGTACAAATTTGAATGATAATTTTTTTTATAAAGAAATATGTTTCCTCCCTTTCAAACCCCAAATTGCCCATAAACTAGCATTGGTGACTTCCAATCAACATGGGGTCTATATATTAACATTTCTAATTTTCAATTTCAATGTCCAAGTTTTGATGTATGGCTAAAATTGTATGTTTAGGTGTCAACAATTCCTAGATTTGCAAGGACAATTGAAGAATATGCAAAGAAAAAAGTTCAATTTGCTATTCAAACAATATTAAACTGAAAATTTAACAATTAACAAGGACATGAATGCACGATCTATGAATCCATTGATTAGTGATATCAAGCAAGTACCATAACGAAATAAGTCACCACATTTACCAATGACACATAATTACCTAAATTTGAAAATAACATTGAGTTATTGAAGAAAAATCAATTTCATAAACATCACAATTTGCAACTAAAATTGGTAAGAAATTTTTTCATCAACAAGCAATTGACATGTTCACCAAAATTATGGAAAACAATATCATCATGGAGGATTTTTGTGGAGAAAACCAATGTTCTATTGAAAAAAACTTATCATCAAGTGGATTAACTCATAAATGAGTTGCAGGTTCATGAAACATATTTTAATTTTGAATCAAATGGTGTAAATGGGAAAAACAATTTACTTTCCCACTTCAATTTTGTTTTGTAAAATGTGTTTATTAACAATTCATGATCTTGCATGGCTTCCAACAAAAAAAATTTAAATTATGATTTTTTTTTCTTTCTTTGATTTTGATGCCCCTTCAATTTCCTCATTTTATTCAATTGTCTTCATGTTTCCCTTCTTTTACTTGAATAATGCTTTCAAGGTGTTGCATTCAACATATTTTTTTGATAATTTGTTTTATTGCATGAAACATGTCCTTGTGTTGAAATTGTCAAAAGGAAATGGTTGGTGTCAAGGATAAAATAAATACACAACTTGAAAATAGTAAGAAAATTTGACAAATAAGGAATTTAACAATGAACAAAAACTAGAAAATTTATTATTTCAACAAAACATGATGCAAATTAGGCTTTCATGAGATCAATTAAAAGTACAAATTTTTAACTTGCACTAATATAATTGAAGGGTGGTGTTTTCTAAATGTTTTCTTATATCATCAAATGGAACCTTTTAAAAAATAATCAACCTTTTGGAAACTTTTGTCAATAAACCTTCAATAAATTTATATTAAATAACCTACTTAAAATTTTCATCTACTACATCTTCCAGAAGCTTATGTTGATTGTGTCTTCTAAAAGATTCCATCGACCATGTTTTTAATTTTTTTTTTCAACTATTATTTTTTAAAGTTACATTTCTTATAAAATTCTTCCAATTATTTTTTTAATTTTTTTTTTGAAACTTCTATTAGTTTTACATTATCTAAAAAATTCTTTTATAATTTATTATATATGTGATAGTTGGTTTCCTTTTGCATTATTTGTTTAGTTTAATAGCAAGAAAAAAATTTGTATGAAGTTATGAGTGATCAAATTGCTCATAAGTCCATATAAATCTCTTCTTGCTATTCCCTTTGTTCCCATGATGAAAACAATTGTCATCATCATTATATTATAATGTTGATGAAATGTAAGTTGTTGGGATGCCACAACTACAATAATTAACATGTCAAATTGCCATAAAAACACAAGAATTACAAAAAACTTGTGTTATGTTCATCCATGGTGGTCTAACTTTTAGCATTTAATTTGAAAAATGAAACAAATGTTAAAAAAAGAACAATATCAAGAATGAAAAAATGAAACATATGATGGGTTCAAACCTTGGTCCCTACTTTGTGGCCTCAATAACTCATTGACCCCTAAACAAATAAAATTTTATTAGTAACTTGGGGTCAAACAACAAACCAAAAAGTGTTCAAATTTCCCATTATTGGCCCCCAAATTTTTTGGCCTTGATTCTTAGTCAAAAATAGGTTCAAATTTGAACAACTCAAATAACTCAAACATATAGAAAACTATTTTTATGATAAAAATGTTGGGTCACAACCAATGTTGTCTAATTATTGAATTTTGACATAATTATCAAGTTTGTGAAACCTACCAATGAATAAATAATTTTTTTAAATAGTTGTTAAGTTGATAACCTCTTGGTAATGAATTTTCAAAATCTAAATAACCTACCTAGATGACTTGATTATCATCTAGGTAGGTTATCGATCATTAATCATTAATAAATAAATAAAGTATTTAAAAAAATGATAACATGTTAGTAACTAAAATGAGGACATGTAATTATCAGTTGATTATTTGACAACCTACCATTTATTTTTCAAAGCAATAACCAACCAACATTGGTCACAACTCATAACCAAAATAACAATTAACAATTATAACTTTTGATTAATATTACATTGATGAAGCTAGGGTTGGTCAATGATTAATTATATCCTTACTTTACATGGATATAAATCTAGTAAAAGTAAGAAAAATGTTAAATGAGCTAAAGGTGTTGAATGTGGGCAATAATAAACTAGGTAGTTTTTACATGTGCAAAGTTTTTTAATGTCCCAAAGGCCAAAATGACCAATGAAAAAAATGGAACACATGTTTCAAAATTGATAATTTAAAATTTCCACAAACACAATAGAAAAATTATGACAAGTTCAAAAACTTAAATTAATTTTTATCATCTATCAATGACAAAAACCAATATTTATCAATATTACTTCCAAGTTTAGTTTGGCACCATACCACTAGATAATTTATTAGAAGTGATAATAGGCCACCACAAGGTTCAAAAGGAGGCATGTTTTTTCCAAGGGTTCACCTTTGGCTACCAAACCATGAACAACCCAAAAGTTGGGGCACATAAAAGCTTAAACACAAAGAAGTTGAAGTGCAAAAGAGGAATGAGATGCTTGGGTTACAATGTACATATACAATACATATCATCATGAATTTAGAGGGGTTTGACTATTATGGTTTTTAAAGTATTACTATATTTGTGATGAAAATCTTGGAAAATCATTATTTTTTAGACTAAATTGATAGTAGTTAGATGTAAAATGGGAAGGGGGAAGCACCAATTATACTTGCATAACCCCATCCACAAACACTATAAATTGGTTTTCAAATATGAAGATGTATGTGCACAATTGAAGGGTTGTGCATAAAATATGTCAATTATTACCTTGCATTGTAAATTAGATTTATTTTAGTATCATGTGTTATGCATGGATTGTTGTAACCCCTTTCCAAATATATATATATTTCTCCATCATATATATTTGCACAACAATAGCATAACCCATTGGTTATAATGTCATGAATTTGTGCAAAAGAATGAATTGAATTGTGTGTTAGATTAAATATTGAAAAAATTGTGTCTACCCCATCAAACCAATTTGAAAGGAGTTTTTTTGTAAGGTAACCCCTCGAGATGAGGCATTCCCAAAATAAAGGGGCTAGGAAAAGGTAGTAGTTGAATGTAACCTTGCATTTTGGGAATATCCCCAACCCATGGGCTTTACCCATCATAAATACAAAACAAACATTATCATGAACCTAAATATATGTAGACCACAAAGTGTAAGAGGGGTTCCCTCCCACCCACATATGCACTTAAGGCATAAGAGGGGGCTCCCACCCACTTTTAAGGAGTAGGAAAAAAATCCTTGCTTCTTTTTGCAAAAGGGCTTATTCAAAAATATAAGGTGTGTTCCAAAGACATTAAGAAAAATCTTGGAGTGCTTTACTCATTTAAATGAAATATCATTTCACAACTCTTCTTTTGATTTGTGAATGTTTCCAAAAGATTGCATCAAAATCTATGAACTATTGCATGGATGGAAATGTAAGTAGATAATTAGGTTGACTTAAAAGAAATCAAAGTTAGAATCCATATTCAAACACTACCAATCCTAGAAAGACATGCACTCTCTTGCTTGAAACTACAAAATCCAAGCATCAAACAAAACACAATTATAGATGTTTACATGATAATATGAACTAGTTAATGTTTAAAACACTAGACATAGACTACCTAATAATTTTTATTATAAGGATAGTTGCACCTACATTGGATATTCTCCAAGACCACAATATAGGTAGACTTTTAAAATATTTGGACAATTTTTCTTAATTAATGTACTTAGAGAGCACCATATATCTATGAATCTCTTTCCAGAAAGGGAAATTGGGTTTTTGCATTTAGTTTTGACTATTTATGAATGAAGGATTTTAAGCCTCCATGATTACACGATTACATTTTGTTTAGTTCTTGAAATTTGTAACCTTTAGGTGTAAGATCCTTCCCATTCTTAAGGATTTAGTGTAAGAATCCTCCCTTCTTAAAACTTGTGATGCACATTTTTTGAGGTTCATGCTAAACACCATCTCTTGTTTTAATGTCCATGGGGCACCTCTCTTTCCAACTGACAATTTGTAACCCTCAACTGTGTGTACATAGATTTTGATGGGTACATTCACATGGGTCTTCTGGTGGCACAAATATGCAAGAGGATTGTTGTTGGCATACATGGTTTTTGTGCCCTTTTGTGAAATGGGCAGTATTGATGGCCCTTCCCTTCAGGCAAGCAACTATTGTCAATCCATTTTAGAGCTCACTTAAAACTAAGGAATGCAGCCAGTTATCTTCATGTAATGTCATGTTTGAACATAAATGATTCCCACCAATGTCTTGGTAACTTAGGACCTCTCACTTTCACCTGTTCTTGCTACTACTCCCTTAGGAATGGGCTCTAATGCTAGTGTTCAATCCAAGTGGAGTCTATTTTCATGACAACATGGGCTGGTTCTTCTTACACTTGTGAACTCATCTCTGCCATTTTCATGATATAGTTGCATTATAACCTAAACTGTTTCTTTTTTTTTTCTCTTTTGGTTATTGAACTCTTCTGAGATTCATCAAAACATGGATCACATTGCAATCTTAGGCATCTACTTTTCTATTTAAACCAATAGAATGTTGATTTTGTGGTGTGAATCTTGATAGGTTGTAGTACTTGCCCCCTACAAGGTTTAGTGCTTTTACAACATTTTAACAATGTGTTCAAAATTAAGTATTAACTAAATATTGATACAATCATCGGTATGATATTTTGATTACATTGTAACCCATTGTCATAATCAAACATTGTGTTACAATGCCATGACAATTTAATATTAATAATTTATCAACATTGAACTAGCACTCAACTTTGAACACATTATTAAAACCTTGTAAAGGCTATGCATATGGAGGGGATAAGAATGTGATAGGATAACTGAGACCCGTATGCTTATTTACAAATAGTCACATGATCTAGCTAGTTATTATCATCAGCCTCTAGAAATACGACCCAACCCTAATGCATGACTCATAGATTATTATGTAACAAACAATTGGCCATGACAATTGCTATGATGCAATAAGATTTATCATAATTACAAATAGCATAACTTGAATGATTGTATTTTAGTTGGTTTTTCCATAATGGTGTGCTTTTATGTGATGTGTAGTGCATTGGATTATAATGATTTGAATGGTTCACTACCTCTACTAAAGCGTTTAGTTAATTTGCAATATTTGTGAGTGCATACCCCCACATTATATATTTCAATGCAAACTAAATATATTTTCACAATATTACTTTGGTTTTCTTAGATTAAATTTTGCCTTATCCACTTCAATTTAACACCTTCTAAATATCTCATGTGTAGGGGCCCCGAGTTGGTTTGCATACCAATAATCTGATCGAATATATTCTACACATAATTACCTAATAATTATCTAAAAAATACCTTTCAATTTCTTCATTGTTGGTAATTTGTTTATAGCTTATGGACATTGTAAAAGAGGTTTTGATTCACTCATGTTGATGGCTTTCAATATGTTTTGAACTAAGCATGTACATTTATGCACATTACCTGTAATGAAACACTAGGAACAATAAATGGCCCTTAAACCTTCAAGCTCTTGTGATTCGTGACGGTACTAAAAAACTAGGTAATAATGACATTGACACTCCCATTGGTAGACTTGGTAATTGGAGGTGAACTGAAACACCAAGATGCACCTCCAACTTTCAAGAGGCAATGAAATTTCATCCTATATATGTTGTACATGAAAACTTTAAGTTTCAAGTCTTTATTTTTCTAAATTAATCTCATTTAAACTTATAGATAATCAGTAGTTCAATCCTTTTTCTCCCACTAAAACCTAAATATTGTTTTGCGGGTAGG
>Ga0209611_10013762_pt1 | contig 11010 bp, 11 predicted proteins | sample S1TSphgellanicum_3_FD_187693 | JGI IMG/M metagenome (GOLD analysis project Ga0209611, IMG submission 187693) | Host-associated microbial communities from peat moss isolated from Minnesota, USA - S1T2_Fc - Sphagnum magellanicum MG (SPAdes) (version 2) | ecosystem: Host-associated > Plants > Peat...
CCTCCCGACCTCGACCTCTGGCCAAAGGTGACTTGGAAGGCGGATGCCGGCGCGCGGCGGGTTTCGCTCGACGGTCTATCCGCGGCCGAAATCGCCGGCTGGAAACCGGGTGAGCGACTGCTGCTCTCAGGCAAGCTGTTGACGGGTCGTGATGCCGCACACAAGCGCATCTGCGCGCTGCTGGATGCCGGGCAGCCCCTGCCCGATGGCTTGGATTTTCACGGACGGGTCATCTACTACGTCGGTCCCGTGGATCCGGTGGGCACGGAAATCGTCGGCCCCGCCGGGCCCACCACCGCGAATCGCATGGACCGCTTCACGGATACCATGCTGGGCAAGGCGGGTTTGCTGGCCATGGTCGGCAAGGCGGAACGCGGCCCCGAAACCGTCGCTGCCATTGCCAAGCATCGCTCTGCTTATCTGATCGCCGTCGGCGGCGCTGCCTTTCTCGTCTCGAACGCCATCCGCTCGAGTCGCGTGGTGGCTTTTCCAGAACTTGGCATGGAGGCGGTCTACGAATTCGAGGTCAAGGACATGCCGGTTACTGTGGCGGTCACTGCCGCGGGCGAATCAGTGCACGACACCGGCCCCAAGGCTTGGGCGGGAAAATTCGCTGGTATCCCGGTGGCCGCGACGTAGGGCGCTCCCGGCCAGCGCGCCGCCGGCTGGGCGCCCCCGGCTACTACTACGCGCCCCAGGCTAGGCGCCCCCGGCGTACTTGATCGAGCAGCCGTAGGGCTTGGTGACGGCATGCGGCGGCTTTTCCCCCTGCGACACCGCCAACATGGCCTCCTTCAAGTAAGGCTCGGCATGCGGGATGTCGGCGGGGTCGGCGGTGGCAATGCTGTCGATGCCGCCCATGTAGGCCAACTTTCCATCCGGGTCGATCACGAACATATGCGGCGTGGTCTTGGCGTCATATAGATGAGCCACTGCACCGGTCGGGTCCAGCAGCACGGCGGTGGGCTCGGCATGGCGCTGTGCGGTCAGCGCGTCCGCGGCGGGGCCATTGACATAACCCTGTTTGCCCGGCGCCGAGGAAACGACGCTGAGCCAGACGATGCCGCTTTGCCGCGCCAAGGCTTGCACAGCCTGCATGTTGCCGCTCCCGTAATGCTTGCGGGTGTAGGGGCAGTCGGCATTGGTCCATTCCAAGACCACCGTCTTGCCCCGGTACTGGCTCAGGCGCACGGAGTCACCCTTGCTGTCCTGCACCGAGAAGTCGGGGGCCGGCTGGCCGATTTGCGGCGCGGCGGCCGCGGCAACGTCCAGTATGCCGACCAATCCGGCCAGCGAAGCGACGATCGCGAATACGGCCATCAGCCCGGTAAAGAGGCCACCACGCGGCGGTCGGGGCGCAATTTCCGGTGACTGGGACTGTGTCGACATGGGACCTCCGCGGCATTACTTTTGTGTAACACTTACTTAGTGGGCACCGGCCTTGCATTGGTTCCCTGGTGCCTTTGCAAAGCTATGTTTAGACTACGCGGCCCTTCGTCATCAGTCCTTGCTGGATTTAACGGTATGCGCTTCTGTCAGGATTACGGAGTCATCGTCATCGGTGGCGGCCATGCCGGAACCGAGGCGGCGCTGGCGGCGGCGCGGCTGGGCCAGCGTACCCTGCTGTTGACGCACAATATCGAGACTCTGGGGCAGATGAGTTGCAACCCGGCGATCGGCGGAATCGGCAAGGGACATCTGGTCAAGGAGATCGACGCGCTCGGTGGCGCGATGGCACGGGCAGCTGATCAGGCCGGCATCCAGTTCCGGACCTTGAACGCCAGCAAGGGGCCTGCGGTGCATGCGACCCGTGCCCAGGCTGACCGGCAACTGTACAAGCGCGCCATTCGGCGGATGCTCGAGTCGCAGCCGAACTTGGAAATCTTCCAGCAGGAAGCGGCCGACTTGATCTTGGCGGGCGACCGCGCGATCGGCGTGGTGACACAGAGCGGCATCGAATTTCACGCCCGCTCGGTGGTGCTCACCGTGGGCACCTTCCTCGGCGGCAGGATTCACGTCGGTCTCGAGAGCCATGGCGGTGGCCGCGCCGGCGATCCGCCCTCGTTGCGCCTGGCGGCGCGCCTGCGCGAGCTGAACTTGCGCGTCGGAAGGTTGAAGACCGGCACGCCGCCGCGCATCGACGGCCGCAGCATCGATTATTCCCATTTGCCGGAGCAGCACAGCGATGAGCCGCGCCCGGTATTTTCCTATCTGGGAACGCGCGGCGAGCATCCGCGCCAGATGCCCTGCCACATCACGGCGACCAACGAGCGCACCCACGACATCATTCGTGCGGCGACGGCGCGTTCGCCGCTGTTCACCGGCTTGATCGAAGGTGTAGGGCCGCGCTATTGCCCCTCGGTGGAGGACAAGGTGGTGCGCTTCGCGGACAAGCATTCGCACCAGATCTTCGTCGAGCCGGAAGGCTTGGATACACACGAGATTTATCCGAACGGCATTTCCACCAGCCTGCCCTTCGACGTACAGATGCAATTCGTACGCACCATCAAGGGATTCGAGCGCGCGCACATCACGCGGCCCGGCTACGCGATCGAATACGACTTCTTCGATCCGCGCGACCTGCACGCCACCCTCGAGAGCAAGCATCTGAAGTCGGCGTATTTTGCCGGCCAGATCAACGGCACGACCGGCTACGAGGAGGCCGCGGCGCAGGGCTTGCTGGCCGGCACGAACGCGGCACTTGGCGCGGGCGGACGCGCTGCGTGGTGGCCGAAGCGCAGCGAGGCCTATATCGGCGTGCTGATCGACGACTTGATCACCCGCGGCGCTCCCGAACCGTATCGCATGTTCACCAGCCGCGCCGAGTATCGCCTGTCGTTGCGGGAAGATAACGCCGACCTGCGCCTGACCCCGATCGGCCGCGAGCTCGGCTTGGTGGACGATACGCGGTGGCGCTTCTTCGATGCCAAACGCGCCGCGGTGAGCGCGGAAATCTCCCGCTTGAGCGCGGCCGTGGTCCATCCGCTCGAGGTCGATGCCGCGCTGCTCGAAAAGTTGGGCGCACCGCTGACCCGTGAGGCGCATGCCATCGATTTGCTGCGTCGTCCGGAATTGGCTTATGACGATTTGCGGAATGCGGCGCCGTCCGCCACCGCCGGGGAGTGGCACGGCGATGAGCGACTGTGCGAGCAGGTGAAGCTCCAGGTCGAAGTGCAAGCCAAGTACTCGGGCTATCTCAAGCGTCAGAGCGAGGAAATCGATCGACAGTTGCGGCACGAAACGATGCGGCTGCCGGCCGACATCGACTACGGCCACGTCAGCGGACTGTCCAACGAGGTGCGCCAGCGCTTATGCGACGTGCGTCCAGAAACCTTGGGGCAGGCGGCGCGTATCCCCGGGCTGACGCCGGCCGCGCTATCGCTGTTGTTGGTGCACCTGAAGAAACGCGACCACGCTGCATAAAGGATGAGCGGCTCTGTGGCAATTCTGGCTGCCAGTCTTTAACATCAGCGCTCCTTGTTGAACCCGTCGGGTTCGGAGATGTAGATGCTGTCGCGATCGAATGCCCTGGCATGGCTTGCCGGCACCGTTTTCAGTTTGAGTTTGTCACTGGGAGCGCATGCAGAGGGCGATCCGGCGGCCGGCGAGAAGAAGTTCTACACCTGCTACGGATGCCACGGCGTCGACACCTACAAGAACGCCTATCCCGATTACAGCGTACCGAAACTGCGTCACCAGACCGCCGCCTATCTGGTCGCGGCCTTGCAGGAATATCGCAGCGGCGAGCGTCCGCATCCCACCATGCATGCACAAGCCATCTCGCTCTCCGACCAGGACATGGCCGACATCGCTGCGTATTTGCAGGGCGGCGCGCCGATCAAGCCGAGCACGGTGGTGGCGGGCAAGGCTCCGGCGCAGGTGGCGACGTGCGTCGCCTGTCACGGCGGCAACGGCACGGGTGCCGAGCAGCCGATTTCGCCCACGCCGCCGATATTGGCGGGTCAGCATGAAGATTATTTGGAACAGGCGTTGACCTCATACCGCAACGGGCGGCGCAAGAACGCCGTCATGGACAGCATGGCGCAGATGCTCAAGACCGAGGACGACATCAAGGCCGCGGCGACTTATTTCTCGGAGCAAGCCTCGTCGCTGCACACAGCGTCAGCCGACAGCAAGTAGGCCCCGACGGCGGACAGCGAGCAGTCCGCGTCCGCCAAGAGCAAATAGTCCAAGGAAGGGGCGCGTCGCGGCCGCACTACTGGCGCATGGCGCTCAAGAATTGCGCGAACACGGCGTAGTAGGCATCGCGATTCTGTTTCTTCCGGTAACCGTGCCCCTCGTCGGCGGCGAGCAGGTACCAGACCTCGTCGCCTTTGAGGCGCAGCCGATTGACGATCTGCTCCGCCTCGCTCACCGGCACTCGCGGATCGTTCTTGCCGTGCACCACCAATAGAGGCTTGGTGATGCGGTCGGCATTGGTCAGCGGCGATATGCGTCGCAGGTAGGCGCGCATGTCGACGTCGCGCTCATCACCGTACTCCGCGCGCCGCTGGTTCTGCCGGTAAGGCGCTGTGCCCGAGAGAAAGGTCACGAAATCGGCAATTCCCGCAACGTCGACGCCGCCGCGCAAGCGGTCGTTGAAATTGACCATCGTGGCCAGCGACATGTAGCCGCCATAGGATCCTCCCGAAACCACGATGTGTTTGGCATCGACCGTGCTTTGCAGGCCGAGCCACACCAACAGTGCGCCGACGTCCTTGACCGCGTCTTCACGCAGCGTGCCGTTGTCGAGGGCCATGTAGCTCTTGCCGTACCCTGAGGAACCGCGCACGTTGGGTGCGACCACGGTGTAGCCCAGTTCGTTGACCACATACTCGAGCCAGGGTGAAAAGTCCGGCCGGAACTGCGATTCCGGGCCACCGTGCAGTTCCAGCAGCACGGGGTGCGGACCGCCGCCCGCCGGTTCATATATGTAAACGGGCTCCAACCGCGGTTTTCCGTCGACGCGGTCGAAGGTCGGAAATTGCGTCAGGCGCGGCGTGACGAATTTCTTCAAATCCACTGCCCCGGCTTCGCTGCGCGTCCAAGGTTCGAGCACATTCCGGGCGAGGTCGAGCACATAGGCGTCGCGCGGCTGGTTCGGCGCGGAGTAGCCGAATGCCAGGCGCTGCCCTTGAGCATCGAAACTCAGCGAGTCGATGTTGCCCGCGGCCGGCAACCGCGGCGGCGTCAGATCCTGGTGGGCGCGCAAATCGAGCAAATTCAGCGTCGACGCACCGCCCTCGTTGCTGACGTAGGCGAGGTAGTGTCCATCGCGGGAAATCGCCAGCTCCTCGATGTCCCACGGAATAGTGCCCGACACGACGCTGCGCTCGCTGGTGAAGAGGTTGGCGTATCGCAGCCGCGAGAATTCCGATTCGCGGTCAGAGATGTAGTACACACCCTGGCCGTCGCGCGAGAATTTTCCGCCGGCAATCGCGACCTTCATCGGCGCGGGATCGATCTGCTTCTTCTCGCCGGTGCTCAAATCGACTACATATAAATAGCCCTCATCGCTCGCCACCGTTTTCAGCACCAGCAGCTTGCGATCGTCGGGTGACCAGTCGAGCGGGGTCCATACCACCCCCGGAGCATCCGCTGCCACCACCAATCTCGGCAGCGCGCCTGATTCTGGATCGACCACATCGATGTCGAAGCTCGAGGGGTCGCGCGCGGTGCTGAAGAACGCGACTTCGCGGCCGGTGTTCGACCACACTGGCGCGCCGTTCTTCGACTTGCCGTCGGAGAGCAACTTCGCGGTTTCGCCGACACGCTGATAGTAAAGCTGGGCATTCTCGTCGCCGCCCGCGTCCTTGAGGTACACATAAGCGCTGCGGCCGGGATCCGGCGAGAATGCCGCCTCGGTGATGGGTTCGCGCTGAAACGTGAGCTGGCGGCGCGCCCCGCCCGCGGTTTCGACCAGGTGCAGTTGCGGCACGTCGCCGAAGCGCGTGGCGATGAGCAGTTGGCCTTTCGGGGACCAGCCGAGCGGCGTGGCCTGTCGCGCATTCAGGTAGGCAGCCAATTTGTCGACGATCTCGGCGGAAACCGCCGGAATGTTGTCGTAGGTCAATGTGCCGCGCTCGACCCGCCCGGCCGCCCACGCGCCCGACGCCAGCAGCGACGCCAGCAGCGGTACTGTATAAATGCGAATCATCTGATTCCTATGTCCTTCGACCGCGAGGATAATCGAGCGCATGGCAGGCTTCGAGCATCTGATCAAATCCTACGACGTGCGCGATCTACTCGACGACATCGCGAGTTCGGATCCGCCTGCATACCTGAAGCGCTGTTTCGCCGAGGGCTGCGCCGCGCCGCACCTGCCATGGCCCCGGGTGCAGCAACTGGCCGTGTGCGCGATGGTACTCGATGCCGTGCTGAATGATAGAGACTATGCCTTCCTGGAGCATGAGTTGATCTCGGACTGGCGCGCGCATTACAGCCTCGCATTCGCCAAGCTGAAGGATCTGGCGCAGCAGGCGCTGCTGAGAGTACTGGAGCGCGAGAAGCCGGAGGACTCGGAAACCCTGGGCGAACTCGAGTCGCTGACGCGGCGTGTCATGGGCGCCTGAATGAGCACGGCACGACATCGTACCCGAGCCGTCATCCTGGGCGGCTTGCTTGGCCTTGCCCTGGCGGCATGCGCTTCGGCACCGAGGAATCAGCCGCCGCCGCCACCGCCGGCTGCGCCGCAACCGCCGCCGCTGGAGGCCTCATACGATTGGCACGGTTTGTTGCTGGTGCCGTTCGGCAGTCTTCTCAAGGAGATTCCGTTCACGCTGCACGAGGTACTGCTGTTCCGAGACGCCACGCATCCGGCGCAGGCCGACGACGCCGAGTGCTACGCAATGGAGCAGACCGCACCGCGATTCGTGGCGCGCACGCCCAGCGAATACATGCTGTGCTTCAGACACGACCGGCTCGCACGCGTGCAGACGACCGTTGCTCTGCCGCGAGGCAAAGCCGCCCAGATCTTGAGCGACGCTTGCGGGCTATGGCAACGAAATGCGGCGGCCGGCGTACCGGCGGCCGGCGTGCCGGCGGCGGACCAACCCGCGGCCGACCCACCGGGGGCAGACCAGCGGGGTGCCTGCGTTGGCCGCGACGGCGCCATTGGCTACGCGGGCCGGCTCGATCAAGAGGAAACGCAAGGCGACGCACCTCTGACGGTCACGCTCGAAGTCGCGGCTGAACCCTGAGCATCGTGCACGAAACCGAACGTGAGACACTGATTGCGGGCGCGCGCGCAATCGGCTTCGAACTGGATGCGCCGCAAAGCGCGAAGTTGCTCACACTGGTGGATGAACTCGAACAGGCGAACGCAAATTTCAATTTGACCGCCATCCGCGACCGGCCGGGGATGCTTGCCAAGCACATCCTGGACAGCCTGACCTTGCAGCCCTACTTGCGTGGCGAGCGTTGCGCCGACGTCGGAACCGGCGCCGGCTTTCCCGGGCTGCCGCTCGCCGTGGTGAACCCGCAGCGCCGCTTCACGCTGATCGAAGCCACCGGCAAGAAGGCGCGCTTCGTGCAGCAAACGGCCCAGCGCCTGGGGTGCGCCAACGTGCTGGTGGTCAACGCTCGTGCGGAAAGCTATAGACCCTTCGAACTTTTCGATACAGTGGCGGCCAGGGCGCTGTCGTCGTTGGCGGATTTCGTGGCGTACGCGGGGCATCTGTGCGCGCCGACGGGGCGCTTGCTGGCGATGAAGGGCCAGCGGCCGGACGAGGAAATATCCGCCGTGCCCAAATCCTTCCGCGTGCTCGCCGTGCATCGCTTGGAAGTCCCTGGGCTTCCCGATCGGCGGCATCTGGTGGAAATGGTTCCAGTGCAATTGAAAACGAGATCTACATGAGGCGTGTCATCGCGGTGGCGAATCAGAAGGGCGGCGTGGGCAAGACCACCACCGCGGTCAATCTTGCCGCGTCGCTGACGGCGACGAAGCGCCGCGTGCTGCTCATCGATCTGGACCCGCAGGGCAACGCCACCATGGGCTGCGGTATCGACAAGAACGCGCAGGCACGCACCAGCTGCGATGTATTGCTCGGCGATTGCGGTGCCGTCGAAGCGCTGGTTGCGGTCGAATACGGCGGTTTCATGCTGATGCCCGCGAATCAAGATCTCACCGCCGCCGAGGTGCGCCTGCTCACCATGTCGGCCGGCCGCGAATTCAAGCTGCGCAATGCCTTGAGCCCGGTGCGCGAGGACTTCGACGTCATCTTGGTCGATTGCCCGCCCTCGCTCAACATGCTGACGTTGAACGCGCTGGTGGCGGCCGACTCGGTGATGGTACCGATGCAGTGCGAGTACTACGCGCTCGAAGGCTTGAGCTCACTCATTCAAACCGTCGAGCAAGTGCGCGACAGCATCAATCCCGTGCTGGAGATCGAGGGGCTGCTGCGCACCATGTTCGATCCGCGCAATAACCTGGCCAACGAGGTGTCCGCGCAGCTGTTGCAACATTTCCATGAAAAAGTGTTTCGCACCGTCATTCCGCGCAACGTGCGCCTGGCGGAGGCGCCCAGTTTCGGCAAGCCCGTCTTGTTCCACGACCGGGAATCTCGGGGAGCACTGGCCTATCTGGCGCTGGCCGGCGAGATGATTCGTCGCGACGATCGCCCAATGGCGACCGTATAATGGTGCGACGGATCATTCGAGATTGAGCATGTCGGTCAAAAAGCCGTCTCTGGGTCGTGGCCTTGCGGAATTGAGCCCGCTGCTCGCACGCCGCGCTTCCGCGGAGCCCGGGGACGCGGCGCACCCGCTGGGCTATGGCGCCCCCGGGGAGCGCCTGGCCAATCTGCCTTTGGATCTGCTGCAGCGAGGCAAATATCAGCCGCGCATCGACATGCGGCCGGAATCCTTGAGCGAACTGGCCGACTCCATCAAAGCGCAAGGCCTGGTGCAACCCATCCTGGTGAGGCCGCTGCCACGGACTTCGGCTGAAGGCTCGCAGCGCTACGAAATCATCGCGGGCGAGCGCCGCTGGCGGGCCGCGCAGATGGCCGGTCTCGAGCAAATTGCCGCGGTCATTCGCGACGTTCCCGACGAAGCGGCCGTTGCCATGGCGCTCATCGAGAACATCCAGCGGGAGGACTTGAATCCGCTCGAGGAGGCGCGTGCGCTGCAGCGATTGGTCGATGAATTCGGACTAACCCACCAATCCGCGGCCGAAGCCGTTGGCCGTTCCCGAGCCGCCGTCAGCAACCTGCTGCGGCTGATGGATCTGGCGGATGAAGTGAAGGAATTGCTCGAAACCCGCCGCCTGGAGATGGGCCATGGGCGAGCGCTGTTGGCGCTGACCACGCGCCGTCAACAGGTCGAAGTGGCGCATCTGGTGGCCAAGAAGGGGCTATCGGTGCGGGACACCGAGGCGCTGGTGCGGCGCCTGGCAGCGCCGGCAGCTGCCGAAAAGGCCGAAACCGGGGGCGGAGATCCCGATATCCAACGCCTGGAACGCGAATTGGCCGACAAACTCGGTGCCAAGGTACTGTTTCAGCACGCCCCGTCGGGAAAAGGCAAGCTGGTCGTGTCCTACAATAGCTTGGATGAACTGGAAGGGATCTTGTCCCACATTCAGTAGGCGCTGGCATTGACGCGATAACCAGCGATATTCGCCCATAATGTTAAAAAACTAAGGGCGATCATAACCTTGTGACTTATGGTGCGCCTCACTATAATGCGGCGGCTTTTTGGCCAGCGACGATGCCAATGAAACTGGCGAGTGCTTGCCGCACGCCGGTGTTGATCCGGATACCGGTCCCCACTGAATGAAACTCACCGGCTTTGGAAATCGACTCGTGGTGCGCGTCGTGCTCCTGCAAATGGGCTGCGCAACGTTCACGGGGCTGTTGTTTGGAATTTTCGAGGGGTTTGCCGCGGCGTCGGCAGGGTTCGTGGGCGGAATGATCGTGGCCGTGGGCAGCGCGCTGTTCGGTTGGCGCATGTACGCACCGGGTATCGCCCCGGCGGGTAGGTTGTTCCGCGCGATGGTGGCGGCGGAATCGCTGAAGTGGCTGTGGTATGTGGCGGCGATTTGGGCGGCGTTGGTGAGCATCAAGTTGACACCCGCGCCGCTGATAGTGGGCGTCGTCGTTGCACAGTTCGGTCACTGGTTGGGTTTGATCGCTTCGAAACGAGGAAATTGAATGGCGGCGTCCGATGGCGAAACTGGCGGGTTGACGGAGTACATCCGCCACCATTTGACATTCCTCAAAGTCAACGAGGGACATGGCGCGTTTTGGGCCGTGCACCTCGACACCATTTTCTTCACGTTCTGCATCGCGCTCACGTTCGTGCTGGTGTTTTGCCTGGTGGCGCGGCGCTCGACCAGCGGCGTTCCCGGCAAGCTGCAGGCGGCCATCGAGATCCTGGTCGAGGCCGTCGATGGCGTCGTCAAGGATACCTTTCACGGCAAATCCAAGCTGATTGCGCCGCTCGCCATTACCATCTTCGTGCTCGTGTTCCTGATGAATTTCCTGGACCTGCTGCCGGTCGATCTGCTTCCCTGGGCGGCTGAGGAAGTCGGCGTGCCGCATCTGCGCACGGTCGCCACGGCCGATGTGAACACCACACTCGGCATGGCTATTTGCGTGTTCTTCCTGCTCTGGTACATCGGCATTTCCGAAAAGGGCGTGATCGGGTTTTTCGCGGAGTGGTTTACCGCGCCGTTCGAGGCGCCGGGCACGCTCGGCAAGATCTTGGTGGCGCCGTTCAACCTGTTGTTGCGCGTGATCGAAGAGTTGGTCCAGCCGCTGTCCTTGTCGCTGCGGCTGTTCGGCAATATGTACGCCGGTGAATTGATCTTCGTGCTGCTCGCTGGATTGACCCTGGAATCCTCGTTCTCGCGTCCCAGCACCTACGTGTGGGGCGTGTTGCAGTTGCTCGGTGACGCCGGTTGGACCGTGTTCCACATACTGATCATCACCCTGCAGGCATTCATTTTCGGCATGTTGACCCTCGTTTACATGAGCAAAGCCGCCGAGAAGCACGGCTCAGACAATCATTAAA
>Ga0209611_10013763_pt1 | contig 11009 bp, 7 predicted proteins | sample S1TSphgellanicum_3_FD_187693 | JGI IMG/M metagenome (GOLD analysis project Ga0209611, IMG submission 187693) | Host-associated microbial communities from peat moss isolated from Minnesota, USA - S1T2_Fc - Sphagnum magellanicum MG (SPAdes) (version 2) | ecosystem: Host-associated > Plants > Peat...
TCCTAAAACCCTAAACCCTATAACAGAAATTAAAAAAATGGTTTTTCCTAAATCCCTAAACCCTATAACAGAAATTAAAAAAAATGTTTATCCTAAAACCCTAAACCCTATAACAGAAATTAAAAAAATGGTTTTTCCTAAAACCCTAAACCCTATCACAGAAATTAAAAAAATGTTTATCCGAAAACCCTAAACCCTATAACAGAAAAAAAAAAGAAAGTTTATCCTAAAACCCTAAACCCTATAACAGAAATTTAAAAAAATGTTTATCCTAAAACCCTAAACCCTATCACAGAAATTAAAAATGACACGTGAACATTTCAAGAAACAGAATGCCCACAACGAGTTTCATTTTCCAAAATGCTTTGTAAAAATTTTATGCTCTGTGTCGTGTGACCTGCAGGCACACTAGAATTTTTTCTGGTTCACCTTGGTGGTTTTATATGAAGGGAAAAACAAGCGGTTTTGGGGAAGGGGTTGGAGAGTGGGGGGCCCAAGGTGAACCAGCAGCCAGACTGGTTGGTACCTTCACCTTCTTGAGCATGGGTACCACCCATTGGCCCTGCAATAGTATTTCTCACATCCAAGCTTAGTTATCTACTATTTCCCAACCTCACTCATAAAAACGTAAACTGGAACAACAGGTGTTAAGCTTTGCTGTGGCTTTTTTACCAGCCTCGTCTCCTTGTGCAGAAATGGTAAGCCAAAACCATTTTGCTGAGCCAAACCAAACTGGTAATGTTTAGACTTTTCTTCATTAAAAAAAAAAACACTCATATTGAGGCTCACTTTAGATGGGGTTCCAGGGTCCAAATTCCTAAGAACCAATTTGGATTATTTGCAGCAAAATTGAATCCTTGAGTTGGACCAAACCTTGCATCTTGGTTCTCCAACAAATCATGAGCTCTCCTTTGAGATCCTTCTTTTTTTGGGGGGGGGGGCGGGGGGGGGGGGGGTGTTGGAACCAATTGATTTTCCCTTTGAAATGATACCCATGTAGGTTTAGACTCAATTTGCCACTTTTTGATCTTGGACCCTCTCATCTAAAAGGCTAGGGGTCCAATTTACAGCTCTCAGCCAATAGGATTGCTCTATTTCATTGGACCCTCATCTAAAGTGGTCCTTACTCTAAGGCACTAAAGCATGTATGTTATTTAGAAGCAATGTAGATGAATTTTTGGGTTTTAAGTTTTTATAGAGGTACCAGTAACCAGTGTGGGTTACTGGTTCACCCAAAAGGGGAAGGTGGTGGAGCCCCCGGGGTGGGCACACTGGGAGGTGGGAACATGACCTTGGAACATGATCCAAGAGAGAATCAATCCATACACAAATCTCAACTACTTACGTACCTGTATGGATTGGTGCTGAAGTGAAGTGGTGTGGTGGTGGGGCCTTTGATTGATTGAATAAATAATTTCTACACTAATTGAGAGTGTAAAATTCCCATAATAAAAAAACTGACCAAAACTGGGAACAAAATAATACCTACCTATACACAACCTAATTGAGAGAGGTAAAATTCCCACAATAAAAGAAAATGAAAAAAACTGAGGAAAAATAATAAGAATACCTACACTAGCTAATAATTGAGAGTGTAAAATTCCCATAATACAAAAGAAACAACTGACTAAAACTGAAAAAATAATAATACCTACACTAATTAATAATTGAGAGTGTCAAAATTCCATAATGAAAAAAACTAACTAAAACTGAGAACAACCCAAGCAAGCCAACAAACACCCTAGGGGGTGTGTCACACTGTGGCCTTGCCATTTTACATTAAAAAGTATCTTAATGCATAAGAAGATTTATGAAAACTCAAATGTTTCACCATGCAAAAATATAATCTTCAAAAAATCCTCTAAAAGAAACCACAATCCTTCAAGATATTATAACTCTATATCTAATCTCAAGTTTCAACACAAGCCAAAATATCATCTTTCAAAAATCCTCAGATGAAAATAGGCTGTTACCTAGGAGCCAAAATCCATTGAACCTACTGTACTCTATAATGAATCTCAACACAATATCGTTGCCTTGCCTTGGTAGGCAAGGCCAACAAGGGGTGTGGCACAGTGCAGCCTTGCCATTTACATAAAGAAGTATCTTAAGGCAAAAGAAGAATTATGGAAACTCAAATATTTCATCATGAAAAAATATAATCTTCAAAAAATCGTCTAAAAGAAACTAGAATCCTTCCAGATATTTATAACTTTATAACTAATCTGAAGCTTCAACACAAGCCAAAATATCATCTTTCAAAAATCCTCACATAAAAATAAACCTATTTGGTCACCGAAGGGCCAAAATCCCCTTAAGCTACTATACTCTATAATGGATCAACACACACTATCCTTGCCTTGGGAGGCAAGGCCAACAACAAACAAGCAAAGAATCCCCACTAAGTAGAAAGAAGAGCAGCCAGGCAGTCAGTCAGTAAGCCAGCCAGTCAACCAACCAACCCTTTTTGCTCCTTTTTCTACTTTCTTTGTCTTTTTGGCTGTTTGTTTGTTTGTTTGTGGCAGGGATTGCACACACAAACAGGTCGTTTCTTGTCGGAATGAAGCGGAGATGCGCAAGCAGGGAAGGGGGAGTGCAGGGGTCGGGAGGAGACGGGACCACCACTACCACCACCACCATCACCACCATAACTGCAAAAGAAAAGCAGTTGCTTCATCAAAGTTTGGATCTTGGGGACATGTTTTGGTAGCTCCACCACCATTTGATGGAGCAAGAAGCAGTAGTAGCAGTGGCAGCAACAAGAGGAACATAACTAACAGCAGCAACAAGAGGAACATAGCTAACAGCAGCAACAAGAGGAACAACAACAGTATGAATCTTGGTGTGTTGTGGGTGTTGTTGTTGTGTGAGAGTGCATTTTGTGTCAAGGATTTTTGCCATATTTGTCTGTTTTCTGGAGTTGCTGTTGGTGGTGATCAGCATTTGGTGTCTCGTGTCTTGTTGTCAGGTTTTGTCCGTCTTCACCATGTGTCTTTGGCGAGTGAGTGAGTCCCGGTTTGGGTTGTTTTTGTTGTTGTCCGCTTCTCTTTTGTTTCGATGAGTATGTGGATGTTGGTGATGGTGGTCCTTGGAGGGAAGAAGAAAGAAGATTTGTGGACGACGACAATGGGGTTGATGATGACGGCGGTCGTGGCTCGGGTTTGCTCCAAGCCTTGGCGTTCCAGAGCTTTTTGTTTCAGCAGTTTGGTGCTCCTCGTCATCGCTGTGACGGTGTTGAGATCTGTACAGCTGCTTTGGCAACCGACCCTGACGACGACGATGACGACGACGACAGCAGTGGCGGTTCTCAAGAGCTCCAAAGAGGTGAAGGCCACGGCTCATCACGATCAAGTTCTTGTGCGAGAACATGAAGAAGAGTCGCTTGGTTTGAAGAAGAAGAAGAAGTTGTTGTTTGCCACCACCAGCGACAATCGGACGCTTCTTGCATTTTCCGCAATCGATCCGGTGCAGGAGCAAGAGTGGGAACAAGCCAAGCAGCTACTGGATGGAAGCTTGGAAGAAGACAGCGCCGGCTACCGACGCTCCTCTTACGACACCTCCTCCGTTCGCTTTTTATCTAAAGGAAACCACTTCCGCAGCAGCAACAAAGATCATTACTATTACCAACATCAAGATCTGGAGGAGCGGCGAAAGCTGAGCAGCAGCAGATGGAGAGGAAACCCAGAATGGCGTGCACTGCGAGCTACTCCCAAGTACATACCCTTCTGGCCCAAGTTCCGTCTGTTGGTGAATACGTGGGTGACGACCAAGCAGCGCTTCGAGCCGAAGGTGATGCAAAGATTGCTCTCCACAGTCAAGGATCCGATCGACAACGGCGACGCAGCAAAGAGCAGAGGAAGAAGATACCACACCTGTGCCGTGGTGGGCAACAGTGGCATTCTCTTGAACAGGAGCTACGGTGCAATCATCGATGAGCATGAGATGGTGATGCGGCTCAATAATGCCAGGACTATGGGGTTTGAGAGATTTGTTGGGAAGAAAACCACAATCGCCTTCATCAACAGCAACATTCTTCATCAATGCTCCAGAAGATTGCAATGCTTTTGCCATCCCTATGGTACCAATGTCCCCATTGTCATGTATGTCTGCCAGTTGATACATTTGATGGATGTTGCTGTCTGCAGTTCCACGCAAACCTCTCCTCTCATTGTCACCGATCCCCAATTCGATTGTTTGACAGCAAGAATTGTGAAATGGTACTCAGCCAAGGATTTCGTGGAGAAGACAGGGAGACCTCTGAGTGAGTGGAGTGATGCGCATGAGGGCTCCACATTCCATTACTCTTCTGGCTTGCAAGCTGTCATGCTTGCGCTTGGGATCTGTGATGAGGTGAACCTGTTTGGTTTTGGGAAGTTCAATGGAACAAAGCATCACTACCATACCTCACAGAAGAAAGAGCTTCCCTTGCATGATTATGAAGCCGAATACATCTTCTATGATGATCTTGTCAACCGAAGACTTGAGGCCATTCCATTTCTCAAAGAAGCAGGCATTGAAATCCCCACAGTGCATATCTTTCGATGACACTGTTGATACAAGTGCATTTTACAAGGAGCAGCTTCTACCCTGCCATCTTCTTTCAAGTCCCTGCCAGCTCTTCCTGCCCCCCTTCCCAGACCAACTGATTGTTACTGCATTTCTGCAGCAACTCAAGCCTTGTGTGCAAGGGCCTAGGAGATCCATCCTAGAGCTATCGGAAGCATGGATGTCCTGCAGAGCTTGGTTTGGGCTCTTCTCTTATGCAGTTCTTCTGCAGCAAAACATTCTGACAGTCACAAGGTCAGAACTGCACTCATTCTTCTTCTTGTCATGGTTGGTTTAGCTTTTTTCTGGATCCTACAGAATGGTTTATCTTCACAGTGTTGTTCTGGAATTTTCTCTGCGATCTTTTACCTATACATAACCCTAAGTGCCTATAGAGATAGGAAATTTGAGAGAAAACCAGGCTATTAGATCTGTGGCCATCAGCTTTCACATTCCTGCTCCATGTCAGAACCTTCCCTCTTACTTTGATGCTTCTTTTTGGCAGGCCTGCATGTGGACTGATATGCTACGTCACTCTGCAAAAACCTATGTCCTCCTGTGTAGACAAAAGAGGATCAAGACATCTCTGATACTTGCAATCGTGACTCTGCTGGATGATGTTGCAGGTTTCTTCTTCATGTTGGAGAAGTGTTACTTATCGGCCTGGCTAAATCAGAGACCTGTGCAGTTGCAAGTGTGTATGCACCCAAGAGTATAGCTGAAAAGTATTCTTCTTCCTTGTCATACTCACCATCATCATTGTCAGCACCAAGCATCCTGCTATTGCTGATACAAGGTCATTCCTGTTGCTCTCTGCCTCTGTGGATTCCATCTCATCCATGCCTTCTCCTGTGTACCAATGCAAGAAGGCCCTCCTCCAAAACATGGCCGTGAACTGCTCACTCACTTGATTGAACAGATTCTACTGCAACACAATGTTGCGGGGTTTATGGTGGTCGTACAGTTTCACACCTTCCTTACCTCCTGGCTTCAGCTGAGTAGCTATTTGGGAGACAAAACTGCTGCTCCAGGCAGGAAATGGACGTACAAGCACAGGGAATGATGAATTGCTGGACATGCTTGGATTGCTGTACAACAATGTGTGCACAAAAGTACCTGGATTGCCAGCTGTTTCGTCTCCAATGAATGTTAACAACAGTTTCAAGCCTTTGCATTGGATATCACAGACACTGAAATTTGAAGTTGTTGGGAAATCCACTCCACAAAGAAAGATGAGTTTCTGTTCTGCATATTGAGCACCTGTTCTTCAACTTCATTGGTACTCATGTGTCCCACAGAACACGGCAGACACTGTCAGGTAGTGCCCATGACAAGGATCTGCAGCACACATCATGTTCTTGGTGTCCGATCTCTGTTGAGTCAGCTCTAGCACTGATAATGCTCAGTATTGCTGGGATCCTCTGATGTCAATGTTGTGAACCCAACCATGAAGCCATGGAGTCTCTGTAATGGGATCAAGTTGACTGCAAGCTTGCAGGAGGTTAGAGTTCACTTGCCCAGGAAATGGAGACAGCAAGTGACACCACTCATAGTTGCAGATATGAGATGGTTCAGATTGCTGACTGTATAAAATGTATATGTACACAGCAATTTCTAAAGTGGACCAGATTCTTTTTGTAACAAAAATCTGACAACAATTCAATCTTAGAAGAATAAAATTGATTGATATGCTTGCTGCAAATCTTTTGAACCTTAATGCAATGTTTTGCACTTTCACTTGCACCAAATCAGATGCTATTTATGCTTCTCAATCATTCTCTACATGTTGTGTGAAATCCAGTTTGATTTGCGATGGATCTGACCATTTCCTTGTTTCCTGAAGGATACAAAAGCTCAAGATCTGTATTACTCTCTGCTTCCAATGTTATACAGAATCCACATGACATTGAACTAGCTTGCCACAGCCAATCCCATTTGTTGCTGGCATCTGTCTGTACAAACGTGAGTTGTGGGCTGGAAGATCTGCCATGGTGCTCAGCAAGTGTTGCATTGGATCTTTGCGGCAAAGGGCTGAATACACTTTACCCTTTGCATTGATGGGCTGTGAATTGTGTAGTTCTTTATTTTTTCTTGTGCACGTGTGGCAAATGTTTCTGATAAGAAGTCCATTTATTTAACAATGTACCCATTAGAACAAAAGTACTATCTATTGAAACTGAAAAATCTACAAAACTACAATAAATAGACAATAAAATCAATTTGAATCTATATTTAAAGGCACAATTTCATGATTCTTCATGCCACTTCAAATTTATTGAAGATGTTTTGATATATCTTTGCATGGCATTTGCTTCTTTTGCACATGTGCAATTATGCATGCGATGTTTTAAGAGCTTTAACTTGCTTCTATGATCACTTTTCACCCAATTTTACTTCGGAAATCCACACTTCACAAATAGTCATGTTGACTAGACTGAGAATCACCTTTTGCCAAAAGATTGATTAATGTAAACAATTGAAAAAAACCGCATTTGAAATGGAGCAAAGTATCTAAGCATTCAACATTGAATTTCTGGTCACATTCTCTTTCCAAAGTCCTGACAAAGTCAAGGAGCTCTCATCTCTTGGCCTTATCAAATTCTTCTTCACTATATGAGCAATCTATCAAGCCCGATCCACTATAAGTTTCCCTTCTTTCTGTATCATCAATTGAATAGTGCTTAGGATTAAAGAAACAAGCAGCAAGTACACTGTGCCAGTGCTCCAGCTGTGCCCAACTCTCATAGCAACAAACCCTACCTAGCTCGTATAAAGCTCAAAAACAATGTTCTCTCTCTCTCTCTCTCTCTCTCTCTATAGACAAAAGTGGGTATTCTGAAACTGTGACAATGTCCTTAAGGCGTCAATGGGTCCCACCCGGGCTGCCATCGGTGCTACCAACTATGTACTAGTTGTGGACTTTCATTTGGAAGCCCCAGTTTTCTCTTAGCCCTTCAGGTTGCAAAGTTCATTTTTTAGTCACGATGCAGATCTCTTTTATCATCGGATGTCAAGCTTACAAAAATGCAACAAACTAATCACTTGCCTGAGGATCAGGGGAATCCTTGAGACTGCATGACCTTGGAATGTACTTAAAAGAAGGATGATGCTCTGATCAGATGAAGAAGGATACTTCAACCTCATGATGAAGTGGTTTCACTGTTGCACACACTGAAGCATCACAGTTTGATAATGAAATCTGTTTGCAGTTTTGCCACAAGCATTCAATCTTGTGCATTACTGCCATGAATTCTCCTACCTTATCATTGGTCATATTTGCAAACTATCACAAAACCAAATCTGCTTCCTTAAATGCAAGATCTCTGCAGAGGAAGGTGAGTGAAGACACCAAAACTTCTTCCTCGAAACTAAATCTCTGCAGAAGGTGAAGAGTAGAGGTTGGCAATCTCTGCAGAGTGAGGTGAAGACAGAGGTTGAAGGCAATCTTTCTGGAAGAAGGTGAAAAACAAAGTTGGCAAGAACAAGGGTGGCAATAATCCCTGCAGAGGAAGGTGAAGACCAAGGTTGGCAATCTTTGCAAAGGAAAGTGAAGACAGGAAGTGAAGACAAAGTTTGCATGGCAATCAGAGACCATACAATCCATGAATGTTTCAGCTGCTCCAGCAGCAATGACAGCAGTGGATTGTTCAACCAAGATTTTGCTCATGCAATATAACTTGCTCCCTCTTGAAGCCCACTATGATTGGAATGTGTAGACATGAGCAAGGGTACATAAAAAGGTGCTTGATCTATTGCAACAAACACGTGATCAATTGCAACAATTATCCATACAAACAAATGGAAGAGGAAGGTGTAGAGTTGTCAAATCCTCTCAATTCCATTTGGTACCTCCTGAATGGATGTGTGTGGAACAAGAGGACAAGAAGACAAGCCATCTTTGTCACTGGAACAAGAAGACAAGGCATGACTGCAGGCACAACATGATTCAATGCAGTTGCTGTCAAGACAAACAAGGCAATCTTTGGAAGGTAACACAGAAAGTTCTTCACATCTTTGGCAAATGTCTTTGGAATCCATGAAAGTACTTGCAGTTTTTTAGCTATTGTCTTGGTTTTCAGGTACTGGTTTTTGTTCCTAGTATAGGAACAATTTGCAGATATTGATCTTAGATTCTGGAAGAAGAAGAAGAAGAAAAAGAAGAAGGATCTGCAGACTTCCAAAACCCATTTATCAAGGAAATATGCCTATTTGGTTCTCAACTGTGGAGACTTTGGCTTAGGCAAAGTTTTGTTTTTTCCTAAACCTGCACACAATGTCATCACACCATGGCAGTGAGCACAGTGAGTCCTCTTTGCTTGAGTACAAAGAACTGCAAGCTCCAGCTGATTGCAGCTCATCCTTTGATAAAGTTTATACCCAAACCCAAAATTGCAATGGATGATGGTACATAAGGCAGTGTAGTAGCCTCACCAGGACAATAGAGCCATCTCCATGATCACTGTTGAAGAAGCAATTAAAAAAAATTTGCTCCATAAAGGGAAGAAGTCACATTTCATCTACATGAAGGAAAAAAACAGCTTTGTATGTCTGGATTTCACAACCATGCTGGGTGGTCAACAGGGATCCGAACAAGATCCGTGTCAAACAGTTCAATAAACTGCATCAACAAACAAAACAAGAAGGTACCTATGTGAGCACCGACTGCAGCTGTTTCCAAACAAAGAAAAGTAGATTGTTATCAGCAAGAGCTTAGAGCTCTCTAGTACACTGTTGATAACCCATTATATTCAGCACACTTATAGCATTGCCCCTCAGCAGAAACAAGCTGGTAGAATTCATCAAAGAAAGTTGCACCTGTTCATTCAAAAAACGAACTTTGCTGCCTGCATAGCGTCTGTATTCCTCAAAGATTGCTGTCAGGTTCCACCCTTGCAGCTTCCTCAAACATCCAATAACAGTACCTGGACACAAATCCCATTCTCATGTTTAATAAAATCAACAACATGATTGAAATACTGCAGCTCTGATGCTATTCCAGTCAATCAAGACACCCATAACACACACAGATCAAAAGCAGAGCTATTCTCTCTGCTAACAGTTGATTAGCTCTCAGCTAGTTTATTTGGATGTTCATAACCGTCTTTGATTTTCTCCAAGGAGACCTCAATTTGCATCAATGAGCCTATCATTTCAACCAATTGCATGGCCTTCACTTCTGCATCTAATTGCCATAAGTTGTTCTCTCTTTTTACTCAACCCCAATCTGATCATCCAAAATCCCACTGTCTAACCATGAAGTTGGGAGCCAGATCAAAGTCCTCCAGAACAGTGGGTCTTGCGTAAAGTCATACATCCACTGCAATCAGGACAAAATTGTCTTTGTTTTTGCTGAATTATTCTTGAATTAACATGGAAACACCATATTTTTTTTTCTGTTACTGTGTTCAGTCAATGAGGAGACAAAACATCTAAACTACACAAATCTGCACTCAAAATCCCATGCAACTAAAAGGTTCCAAGGGGCATGCATGTCCCTCTCTCAAAAAGAATGCAAAACTCTGAGGACAACAGGTATGTACTAAAGGAAGGCTTGAAGGTGATGAAAAAAATTGTACCAGTGCGGTGATGTCCAAATTTGCACATGACATGCAGTGGGTAGTTTTGTGGAGACAAAATCACCTGCACAACAGAGACCACTGCTGGATTCAATAACAAAGCTTCAAATGTGTCTTTTTAAGCATCTTAACCAAGAGCCCTACTAGGTCTTTTGATGTCAAAGAAAAGAGTCACAATGAGAAAATGTGAAGCTTTTGCTACTGATGCACATGGAGCAAAGTTGAGTAACAGATATGCAGTTTGTAAACACCTGCAGAGCTGAGAGAACTTCTGCCTCTGACATCAAGCTTGATAGGTTATCAGTCTCCTCATCACCTCCTGATGGCCTTCTCAACTCGATCCCTTGATCGTCTAGAAAGCTCAAACTGTCCCACATCACCAAGAGCAACAACTGAGCTTAAGCAATCCAACCAACAGAAGAAGGTGTGGAAGGTGGGGAGGGAAAAAGGGGAAACCCAAAAACCCTAACCCAGTGAACATGTCATATCATCACCAAATTTTTTGGAAAAACTGAAATTCTATAAAGAGTTGGATGAGATGGTGGTATATTGTTTGGTTTTTTCCCTCAAATACAAAATTGAGACAAAGTCTGACTTACCAAAATCACAGATCTGAAGAAGAGGAAGAAGAGGAGAACACCACAAGTTACACAAAGTGTAGACACATACAAAGCATGAGATGGTTGGTCGTATGAGAGATAAATAACAGTCTTCAGATTTAAGCGCTCCAGGAATGGAAAATTCAGCTGATGACACTGTCCTGAGCGGCTAAGATCGTATTCCACCATTCCGTAGTTACATGGTGGAACAAAGTATGACATTTTTGTCAGGTTCTTTGTGTTAACTGCAACCCAAGAAAAACCTCCAAAAGTTTCAGGAATCAGAACA
>Ga0209611_10013765_pt1 | contig 11009 bp, 9 predicted proteins | sample S1TSphgellanicum_3_FD_187693 | JGI IMG/M metagenome (GOLD analysis project Ga0209611, IMG submission 187693) | Host-associated microbial communities from peat moss isolated from Minnesota, USA - S1T2_Fc - Sphagnum magellanicum MG (SPAdes) (version 2) | ecosystem: Host-associated > Plants > Peat...
GATAATTTTTACCAAATCAAGAATATTATGTAATTTGCTTTGAAATGTTGTAAAATCCATGCATTGTCCATATTTCCCCAATGTATCAAATGATGTAACTTTTTTTTTTGCACATAATAAAAAACAAATTTTCCTACTAATGCAACTATTTTAACTTTTGAAGTGCATTTCAAACACTAAATCAATGAACAAACTAACATATGAAAAATATATACATATACAATTCAAAAAATGGCATACTAATCCAATGGTTTTATTATATCTTCCCCTTTGTTTCCTAATTCAGCTTACAAAAGCCTTTATTTATTTATTTTGTTTAATGTATACTTTATGCTTTCTTTTTCTTGTTTAGTATATATGTGCAAGTGGATTGTTCCATGGAAAGAAACTTATTTTCTCCACTTCAAGACAAAGTGGTCACCACTCATGTCCTTCAAATGTTAAAAACGATTTCATTAGCCATATGATATTTAATAAAACATATGATTTTTTAAAAATTGTTTACAAGAATATATAATTTTTTTAAAAAAATCTTTCCGAAACAAAATTGCTCACAATTATGAGATCAAAAAATTACTTGGGAAAAGTTATTTTTTAAAATAACATCTAATGCATCAAATTGCAAATGTTGAATATGATGTGAATGACATTGAGGTTTGTTATTTGTAATGTTAATACAAGAAACTACACATTCAAAATTTCAAACTAAATGATACCAACATTGTTTATTCACACTGTTCATCATAATTCTTATTTGAGTAAATATTTTTATTTATCATTAATTTTCAATTTAACTCATTCAAAATTATTAATATTCCTTGCTTGTCATATGTGATGACACATTTTTTGTAGTTTTGTGTATCATTCCAAAATTGTGTTTTTCAGCGTTCAACCCTCATTAAAAGGTCCAATCACACACATCAAAAGAGGTCATAGTTGTGTTACACACTTATCAAATCATTTGAAAAGTTGACAAGCTAATTGTTTCAAACAAAAAAATTTACACAAAAAAAATTACTAACAAAAAAATTAAGTTGAAGCAGATGAAAATCACAAATATATTGAAAAAGAAATCAATTGTTGTTAACGTGTATTTCATCCATCCAAGTGAAGTTGGGGGTTCAACTTACATTTGCAATTGCTTCAAAATAATAAACACCTTACATGATGACATGTGGCACGTTATAAAACATAATATTATAGTGTAATGTGTTGTCCTTTCATTTGAACTAATGAAGTCGAAGGTTTGATTTATGCATTCAATTGTTTCAAAATGAAATATAATCTACAAATGGACACATTGCATGATGTAAAACATCAAATTATAGTTTGTCATGTTGTCATTTCATTTGTTGTAATGAAATCAATGGCTTGATTTACATTTATAACTATTTCAAAATGATGGACACCCTACACATGGACATATGGCATATTACAAAACATTAAATTATAATAAATCAACATTTCATTAGTTATAATCAAATTAGAGGTTCAACTTACATTTTGATTGTTTTAATGAAAACCACATTTATATGTCAACAAATGGCATCTTGTGAAGTGTCAAATTAATGTTCAAATTACCTATGGATGTATATGTGGCCAAAAAAGAGTTCATCAAAAAATTATAACAAGTCAAGATGAAGGAAATATGTAATTTGGGGTGGGACATTGAATGTAATACATAATTTGAAGATGGGGTCTTTGAGTGGTCACCATGTACATTTGAAGATAAAAATATGACATAATTAAATTATGAAATGACCCATCTTTTAAAAATTGAACATAATTAGTCCATGTAATGACTTGAATTTTAAAAGTTGGACATATGTAATTTGTGCGGTGATTCATTTGATGATGTTGAGTCAATGGATTAACATTGGCATTTTGAAATTAAATTATTTATATTTGATAAATCATAGAATATTAATTGATAATTTAAGGTTGGGTGATTTACACTTGATGAGTCATGTGATGAATGCTTGGGTTAATTAATTTAGATGAAAATATAATTTTTGGATGATACATTTGAAAGTTGATTGTTAACTTCCTTTCATTATTTAAAAAATAATTAGGATTGTGATTGAACAATAAAAATTGAAAGGTTGATGTATAAATAAATTTTAATTCTGATAAAACCATAATAAATTTAGAGTTTTTATATTAAAAATTTGAAGACTTGACAAAGGAATTCATGAATTGGTTGAAAGGATGTAACATGCATCATTGTGTTTAAAAATTCATCACATTTTTTAAAAAAATTTGTTAATGAAAATTAAATTCAAGATTCATTAGTTTGGATAAAATGAACATATTACTTCAATGTTGGGGTAGTTATAAAAATAAACCATATTTTTTAGTTTGAAAACCATTGAATAAACCCCAAAGGTGATGATTGGATTAAAAACCATTCACCATGGTTTCACTAAAGTGAAAATTGCCCTCTTGAAAAAATTTGACATTTTTAAAATTGAAAAATCTAAAAATTGCTTATAATAAAAATATATATTCCAACAAAAGGGGTAGCTCTACCCCTTGGGTTCCTTTGTATTCCTAAATGAAAATAAAGTTAAAATGAATAGTAGCTTGGATTGTTACATTTATAATAAAAAAAAGATCGTAGATGAACTTAAAATCTATTTCATATTGAACAGTAATATTTTCAATTTTTTAATTATCTATTTTACAATAAACTTTAATGATAATCATACTTAATTTTTTGAATAAGTTCTAAGAAAGAATAGATGCATAATGAACTTTTGAAATGATGACACTATGTCTATCATGTAAATAAAATAAAAATTGTGAATTTAAAAACATGTCATAATAGTATCAAAATAAAAATAAAACAATAGTTCATCATTAAATGAAAAATTTAAGAATGAAATGCATGAAACCTTCTTAATACAAGATATGCTCATTTCAATTTTTTAAAATATTGTTGTGATTTTTGTGATTTTAAATAATTTTTTCCATTTCATATTGAAATATTTAAGCTTTCACATGAATGTTTTTATCAATTATATGTCTAGGGATATTTATAAGGTGGCCTACCAATATTTGTGAAAAAAAACAATGATGATTATAGGATCTATAGTTCGATAATCAATACAATTGCAAGAATTATAGCTAATGTAAAATGTGAAGTTTTCAAAATGTCAAAAGTGAATCACGTAACCATGTTTTTGCCCTCAATAAATAATCCCATATGCAATATATTGGTTATAATTTTAAGAGTTCCTTAAATAATGGCCATAATTAAGTCCAAATTTACATAGGGATGCTTTTCACCTTAGTTCCATTAGTAAATTGAAAAAAAATCATTAACCCAAAAATCTAGATAGTCTAAATTGAAAGGCATCTAATTTCAAATTTAAAAGGTCAATACATGTGGAGACCAACTTGAGATAGTAATTTTTTTTAAAAACTAAAAATTTGTCGAAGAAACAGAATTTGTCCCAAAAAAGAAAGGATGTTTAGATTTTTCCCTTCAAGGCAAAGCTAACAAAGAGTGATAGGATGCTTGAAAAGGCAATGTGACATTTAATTTGAATTTTTTCCTTTTTCTAAAAAAATTTGAAATTTTAATTGTGATAATTGTGTGGAAATTTTTGTCAATGAAAACTAATAATCATCACCTTTGTGAGAATCACCAATGAAAACCAACTTAGATTTTTCTTTTGATATCTAAAACCCTAGTTGGTTTTCTTAGATAAAAATATTCAATGAACCAAGGCGGTTCTTGAAAATTCTAAGAACCATAATTAATTTTTCTCAAGAAAATGAAAGAACTACCTAACATTAGTATGCAACAATTTACATATCATTGGTTCATGAAATTCATTTGTATTTAGAAAACCAATTGTCACCACTACACAACATGTGTATGATTACAAAATATTAATGAAAATATTCCAAATATTCAATTTGGCACCGTTGGTTTCTATGTTGTCACATGGTGTTCATGAAATGAATTCAATATTTGTAGTTGTCAACTATAAAAGTATAAGTAAAGTGAAAATATTACTAGAATAATCAAAATCTAGTTGAAAAAGAATCAGCAAGAATGTCAAGACTAAATAATTTGAAAAAAAGTTAGATGACAATCAACATTTGCCATGCACGTTTAACTAAAAAAGTTGAGAGCCAATAACGCTAAAAGTTGCAAATAAACCTAGTTAATTATTACAAAGTTATCAACTAAGATTGCAAAGCCAAAGATGTCCATTTGATGAACAATGCAAATTTTACAAGTCTAAACATAGTCCAAAAATTAACCAATGCATCAATTACCTATAGCCCACATGTGTCCCAACCTACCTCAATTGTTGTGCTTATCTAAGAATAACGAACTTACACTTTCACAAAACACAATGGTTGTCATGCCTCCATCCAAAGGCATTCCTAACGACTTATTCTAACTATGATGTACTCATGGTCCCATCAATTCTAAGATATTATAGATGATAACATCATGATAAAAATAAATTACATAATTTCCATATTTTCTTCCCATCATCACCATTTGTGAATAATAATTAGGACTGAAAAATGTCATTTTGCTTCCTTTTTATCCAATTTTTGTGTCCAACAACAAGTACTACAAAATGAAATGCAAAGTCTTGTAGTATAAATATTAAGTTTTCCTCCTATGTTGATGTTATAACTTCATGAAAAAGAAGGGGAAATGAAAACATAACTAAAGAAATTGCCGCATACTCAAAAAGGAGAGAAAAAGAAAAAAGAAATGGAGGGCAATTGAATGGCACCTATAATTATGACTTTCATGTGTTGAATGTGATGACTTGTTAGATGCATCTTCTCTTGCGTAAATGTAAGTACAAGTGTGAAAAAAGACACCATTGCTTGGAGTAACAAAGAAATGGAAAAAAAAAGCACTACTTTGAGGAAGAAAGTAAAATTGTAGGAAAGAAAAATCACTTGAAAATAATAGGAATGTAGAAAAATAACAATTACTCGGAATAGCAAAGAAACCCTTGGACTATAGGTCTACTAGAAGAAGGATTTGCAAAAATAGAAATGAAAAAGAAAGTTTGAGCACAAGGAGAAGATGTGAACATAGTGAAGATGGATTCATTTTGTCAAAATTTTATAGTTTTGAAATGGGTTTGCATCACCAATCCAATGTCAACTATCATAGTTAAAATGTTGACGAATTTTTGATATGAAAGTTGACACAATCACAACCAATTTTCAACTATAATTCAAAATTTGAATTTATTGTCAACACATTGTTATTAATATCAAATATTTCAATTATCCAATTTGAAAATCATTTCCTTAAATATGATTGAAGGTTACCAACATATACTAACCATGTACATGCATCTATTTACCTACTAACCACCTATTATCATACTTACCCTAGGTACCTACATACGAAATACAAGATTGGTTACCAAGGTGAAACTCACCATTAACTCAATTCAGGTTCATCCACAATTGAATTGTAACAAGCTTTCAATGCATAATTAATCCTAATGTTTATTTTTACTACTAGATTAATTATGCATTAATTGTGCATCTACTTACCTAATAGCCACCTATTATCCTACGTGCCCTCCCTACTTACAAACTTGAGTTCTCTTTTATAGGATAGGTTATCAAGGTGGTTTACTACCTACCAACCAATAACCCATGACTAGTTCATATTCATGTACTAACCATTTACATGCATCTACTAACCTAGAACCCACCTATTATCGTAGACATACAAACAAGATCTAGCATACAACATGCTTAGCCTTTCCATCAGTACTTGTTCATTATAATCACACAATAGAAAGGTCGACATGTCTCCATGACTTCGCCAATTTGGATGCCAACAACTCTAAATGGAGCAAAAGTCCACTACCATGTTCATCTCCCGGCTTTTGTGTCACTTGTAGTGCACATCGCAATATCGCATCTTCCATGTCGGCCTTGTTTCTAATTGCCTTTGCCATATTTCCTTCAGAACCGACCCATTGTTTTGCAACCTAAAGAAAAATTTATGACATTGTTTTGCACAATTCAAGAATTGAGCTAGATCAAGAATTGATCTAGATGTAAATCCATCTTTCAAAATTTTGCAAAACTCTTCCATAGTGATGCTAGGAGAAAAAGGGTTTCTCTTTTTTACTAATTACTTCTTGATTGCATGTTGTCCTCAACTTCATTTCAACTATAGAATTATATTTATTTTCCAAAAATTTCATGTGAATAATTAATTAGACCTACCAAATAAGTTGAATTGTTTACTAAATGTATGATGTTGATCACTGAGTAGATTAGAACTTCAAAACATTTTTTATTCTAAAAATAAATTCAATTGAACTATAGTCTACATATTAGAGGGTTGTTCTAGGTGAGTAGTAAAACTAGACATTAGGCTAATGTTGCACCTTGGTAACCTATCCTTTATGGATGTGTAGATCTTAAGGTAACAGACTTTCTAGCTGCAGCGACACCTTCTGCCTACTATTTTAGTCCCTTATGCCTACTAAAGGGATACCTCATGTCTAGTTGTAAGTGCCTCTGCCTGTAGAGGAGGCATTATCCCTGAATGCAAGGTGCCCACCTCTAACACTAGAAACAAACAGCTTGAGATTTACATAACAAAGAACAAGCCCTGTACAGCAGACTCTGCTGAGTAAACAGTAAACCCTCAATGGGCGAACCTTATAGGAGCTTAATTGACAGGAATCAGCACTTGCTAACCTTTTACCACTTTCATTGACAGGATACAATGTGCAAACAGTAAACCATACATGTATCAAATCTTTTGACAAATACAAGAGGAAGCTGGACTATGTCAAGAAATAGATCACTACACAGCTGAAAATTGATGAGGTTTTGGAATGCTTTGCAACACTTCTATGGAGTGCTTTGAGACGCTCAAATCCACTTTAAATGCATCAGAAAGTTTTACAGCTTCCTAATCAGGAGAATGAAGCCATGCTAACCAGAAATGTGCTACATGTATATTACAACACATAGTCTTCAGGACTATAGTATTCTGCCACAAGCCTGTACACATATGATGGATTGTGGCCCCCGCTGCACAACACATTACAATAAGCATTAACAGGCATGAGAAATTTCTAGCCTTTGTTAAAGCAAGGCAAAAAAATCATGTAGAACAGATGATGCTACTAGAGGGAGATACTTACGTGTCTGTTATAAAAAGGCTCACAAGCTCAGGTGGGACATAATCAAAGGATGGATTCACAACATGTGTGCGAGATCCACCAGGACTTCCATCCAAGCAATCTGAAAACTCCCCAAAATCGATGATTTCTGAAGGTGACTTCAAGTCATTGAGCAATGTGTCTGGATTATGTGGGTACTGTGGACAGAGCTGAGCCCCACAACATGCAGGTAACCACATGAAGTCAGTGGCAACCCACCGAACATGGTTTCTTATTCTAGCAATCAGATCATGTAACAGTCATGCATAAGCCTTACATAGTTGCCAAAACCCCACTCCTCAAATATGACTGTACTTAGGCAAATCACTTACATATGAACCCATCTGGCTACACATTTTCTGGCTAAATAGCTGACAATTCTATGCTTCCAATTAGACTCCAGATTTTGTTCCTGAAATTCATTAAATTGATGGAAACCAGCACAGGGTGTGTACCTTGTGCACTCCAGCAAGCACCACAAATGGTACTGCATGTCGTCGGGCTGCGAGTGCAACCATGTGTAGGCCTACTGGTGCTACAACGCCCCCATTTGCCATCACTGCATGTGCCCCTACTATTACCTTCCCACCCATGTCCCCACATAACTTATATCAACAGAAGGATTTGATGAGTGGGATGAACAACTATTTTAAAAAGCTATAAATGGTACAATTTACATTCCACAAAGTTTTTTTGGCATAAAGAACATAGGGCTTCTCAAAGTTGGTTGCCTTTCCCAAACCAGAGAGTGGAGACACTGTAAATGCACAACAACAAGAACTATCATCAGTTTTCAAAAGGCTTAGGCAGATATCACCTACCATATTTACACGGGAAATCATTGCAAAGACAGCGGAATCAGTGATGACAGTTGTTTGTAGATCTATATCTGCCAGCTCCCTAGCCAACATGTGTCCTTGATACCTAAAATTAAGATAAAATTTGATGTAAGCAATGGTGCATTCAAGAGAATGTTTGGTTTGCATATGAAGCATACTCTATAGACCAATATGGACAAGTAGAAAAAAATTCTGAAAATAAAAACCTTAGCATGGTCACAAGAAAATTTGAAACTTTCAGGCAATCTAGCAGTTCAACAAGCCCGTCTAGGAACTGAAAAGCCTCCAGAAGTGCATCAGCAATTCTACTGCAAGTGAAGCTGTCAATAGGATAGTGTATAACAAGAGAAAGTGATCCTGGGTCATATACTAATTATGTAAGGTGGACCTCACTAGCATGAATATATGCAATAATGAGAGATGAACTGGGAATACTGCCACTAGCACCATACACTTGACTGTCCCCATGATCCTTCAGCATGCAAATTTCTTACCTTGGTGCACCTTCTGCAATCACCACCTGAAATGACCTCTTCTTCTTAGCCTCCTTCAGAAACTCCCGCAAAGTGACTGACCGACCAAGCGTCAAAATTACTTCACTGCACAAACCTTGTCAAAACCTTGTCAAAAAATCTCACCGTGAACTGCAATGATAGCGACACCTCTGTTTTTTTCTTTACACAGACCCAGATGTGGACATGAAAGATTTCTGTTCAGCATGAGATTTCCAACATGAATTTGATTTTAAGAACAGAATAATGCAGGGTGAGAGCATAACACAACCCCCCACAACCAATTGGCAGAGAAGTGAAAGGCATAGATAACTCTGAAGGATTGCTCTTCAGCATCAATATGAATATTCCTGTTGTACACCAATATGCAATGGCTGTACAACAGGAATTGCAAATAGCCAGAAATAAGGATGAGCCCATTAATTCCCAACTAAAGCTCAAACCATCTCTTCATGACATTTTCTGCTCTGCCAACCTAGTGCTCCAAGGAGTTATGAAAATGATTGCAAACCCTCAAATGAACAGATTAGGTTGAAAACAGAGACATACTTCTGATGAATATGTTCCAGCGCTTGCTCAGCTACTTGAGAGTGACAGTTATCAATCTCCTGAAGAAGTTCAGTGATTGCCTCAATCACATTATGCTTCAACTTGCGGCCAATCAAGTTCCTATCACCCGCTGAACACATGCCCGTCTTTGAGATACCAGCTAATGTCAGCCAATTCACTCATCAGGCAGAAGGTGTCGTCGTCATCTGCCCACAATAAAATCTATACACAAATGTTTGATGGAAACAAGTAAAAGACCACATGTTGTAAAGGAAGAGACATCAATCTCAGGGAGAAACAACAACAGGAAAAGCAAAAGAAAAATTCCAATGAGTGACAGTGCAAAGGAACCTCCAACATTTTCAGCTAGCACAGGTTATGAAACAATTCAACTTCTCTAGCTCAATGAAAATCAAAACCTAAGACTTTAAAATCATATGTTAGTTTGAACAATGGGGTCAGTGCAATCTGTTTCTGTTGCTATGAGAATACCAATGGGCTGCTGTGAGCACTTACATCGACTCCTTGCCTCTGACTCAGTGGCTGATGGCACTCGAGCAACCTGAGTTGCTGCTGTGCCTGGCACTGACTCCAGCAAGTTGTACAAGGAAGGTGCGCGCAAGGTGTTTCGAGTTGCAGCTGCCACAGAAACCGCAGACAAGGCTGATCGTCCTGCTGCATTCCCAAATTCATCTTCATCATCACTATCCAGTGTCGAATCCAGAATTGAATCTGATGCCAAAGAGACATCTTCCTCACGAATTATATGAAGTATCCTCCGTACTATGTTTCCCAGAGCCAATTCTGCAAACGAGATGACCAAAATGGAGTCATTGAAACTGTTGCAAACTCAATTCACTCTTTGAAAAAACCAATCATCTCAAAAAAGAAAAGAAAAGAAACTGTTGCTTTTGAAGAGTGGAAGGGTAAAGAAAAGAGAGAAACCTATAGGGTTAGCTGCAATTATGCGAACACCTACAGCTTTAACAGCCTCAATTAGTGCTGCCGCCTGGCCAGAAGACGGAAGTCGCTGGTGGGATACCACTAGCCGCAGCAGCTCCGCTGTCAGCTTCGCACTGCTCTGAGAACCGACCACTTGCCTGATCTCGTTCATCAATCCCCAGCAAACTCTTTTCCATCAGCCAATAGACAAAGATTCTTTCTTTGTAGTCCGGCTCCCATGACAAAAAAGGATCCAAAACCTATCAGGAAAAGAGAAATGGAAAAAGAAAGCACGCGTCCTTCTCTGCGAGCCAAATCCTCAACACAAGACAATGCCTCCCAGGGAAGCTCAAGAAGTGCCGATGAATTCCACAAAACTGATTTGAAATGAACGAAAGGATTTTCAAAACTATTGCAAAAAAGGGAGAGATATTATACACCTGCGCCGCATCTTAGTAACGAATTGGTCCACGGCGGCCTCATAGCCAGACGTAGTGCCCACCATGCCTCCTCCTCCTCCTCCTTACACTGACTACAGCTTCACGGAACCCTTTGAAAGCCAGCTGGCTCCTCAAGTCCGATTCCACAAGAACCTCCAAATTCTACCGCTACTGACTTCGGATGTACAAGAGCGAGAATCTTCTTCTACGATGCGAGAGCTTCAAACTTCTTCTGTGGAACCAGAGCTTCGCGGGGCGCACAGAACCCGAGCTTCGAGCTTCGCGCGGATTGCGATGAAACCCTAGCGCCAAACCCTAACCCTAAATCCGCATCTTGGAAGTCTCGTGTGCAACGAGCTTGGGTGGGATAATTTAAAGTCCCTTTTTACACTTGAGGCCGCTCGAGAGGACTATTTACAAGAATCGAGTAGTGGCAATTACCTTAACTAGTGTGAACCTGGTGCATAATGCACCCGTCGAGCTCCCCCCGCCCGTGCCCCCCACTTCGCCCGGTCTTTCCCCGCTCGTGCCCCCCCCCTT
>Ga0209611_10013767_pt1 | contig 11007 bp, 8 predicted proteins | sample S1TSphgellanicum_3_FD_187693 | JGI IMG/M metagenome (GOLD analysis project Ga0209611, IMG submission 187693) | Host-associated microbial communities from peat moss isolated from Minnesota, USA - S1T2_Fc - Sphagnum magellanicum MG (SPAdes) (version 2) | ecosystem: Host-associated > Plants > Peat...
CACGTCATCCCCATTGCTTGATGATGATGATCCATGGATTCGGACAACAGATTTCACCCCTGAAAAAAGCATCGGCCGCTGCTTTGCCTACAGCATCAGTGTTTCACCTAGGCAAGGATCCATTTTTCGGAAACTGCTTGCATTTTTCAAGCAGCACAGATTGGGATTCAAAATACCCCTTCCACCACTACAGCTCTCTCATGAAACCACCAGCAGCCAGAATGTGAGAGGTGAATTCTTCTTTGTCCCTAAGCAGCCAGGAGTGAGCTTTGGCATCATGTTCCTAATCAATGTGCTGGTGCACCGAGGTACACTAAATGTCACCAGCTTGACAGATGCATTTTACAATGAGCTGAGGGCTGATCACAAGCTAGCTGAGCTTGCGCTGCTCCATATCCTCTCATATACCCACCCTGTGTTTGATGCTGCTAAGAGGCTACAGCAAGTGATGGAATGGATGCGAAACAGTAAGGTGAGCCGAGAAAGCAGTTTAGGATCTGCTAATATGGTTGTTCGCAGGCTGGTTTTTACACCCACCAGGGCTTACTGCCTTGCCCCTGAGGTGGAGATGTCAAACCGTGTGCTGCGGCACTTTGGTCATATATCTGAAAGGTTTTTGAGAGTGTCATTCATGGACGATAACCTGCAGCAGTTGACTTCACCAGCATTGACAGTGCCTATTGCTCCCATTGCTCGAGAGCTTTCAACAATCCATGGGTTTAACCGGACTGAGCTCTATTATAGAGTTTTGAGCATTCTGGAGCATGGGTTTGAGCTATGTGGTCTGAGGTATTCCTTCCTGGCCTTCTCAGCAAACCAGCTGCGGGATGGCTCTGCGTGGTTTTTTGCAGGGAATACAAACAAAGTGAGGGAATGGATGGGGTGCTTTCCGAGGTTTAACGTGGCCAAATATGCAGCCCGTATGGGGCAGTGTTTCTCATCAACATTCTCAACCCTGACAGTTTCCAAGGAGCATGTCATTGATCTTCCTGATATAATTCGAAATGGGTACACCTTTTCTGACGGGATTGGAAAAATTGCACCCGATTTTGCATTGCAAGTGGCAGAGTCTCTGCAATTAGAGAAGAACCCACCTTCTGCCTATCAAATCCGATATGCAGGCTACAAGGGAGTGGTGGCACAATGGAGTGGAGATCTGCATGTTCAATGGAAGTTGGGTTTGCGTGACAGCATGAAAAAATTCACCTCCCAACATCTGGAGCTTGAAGTTGTGGGCTGGTCACGTTTCCTGCCTTGCTATCTCAATCGACAGATTGTCATTCTATTGACAACTTTAGAAGTAGAAGATTCTGTGTTTGAAGCATTACAAACTGCACAGTTGGAGCGGTTGGAAGCGTTTCTCAACCTTCCAGCCATGGCATTGGAAGTACTGACATCAACATGTACAAGTGACCTCTACAGTACAGCAGTGAGTATGCTTCAAGCTGGCTTCCACCCAGCAGCAGAGCCACACTTGTATAACATGCTTCTCTCGATTCGTGCTCGCCAACTTCAAGACCTTGTGTCCAAGACAAGGATTTTTGTGCCACAAGGGCGGTGGCTGCTGGGTTGTTTGGATGAAACAGGGTTGCTACAATATGGTCAGTGCTTCATCAAAGTGTCAGAGCCTTCTGCTACTTACGGGTGCCATCATCCTGGAGATGGGTCATCTGTCAAAGTTGGGCATCCTCCATCAACGCAGGTAATCCAAGGGAAAGTGGTGATGACCAAAAACCCTTGTATGCATCCTGGTGACATTCGGGTATTAGATGCTATTGATGTACCTGAGTTGCACCACATGATAGACTGTCTTGTGGTACCCCAAACTGGGGAGCGACCTCACCCGAACGAGGCATCTGGAAGTGACCTTGATGGGGATCTCTACTTCACATGTTGGGATCCAAGACTTATACCTCCAAGTGGAAGCAGTGCAACTCCTATGGACTACAGTGCAGAACTGATCCGAAACCTGACTCGCCCAGCAAACATCCGTGTATGTATATCACAGAATTCCACCATTTGGTTGTTGTTGCCCTAGTGGAAGAACACTCTTCGGCTTTTACATGATGCATGGATGTTGTCAATCAGGTTGTAGGAATATGTATCAGGTTAAGGTTTTAGAGAGATGAATGGCAGTTTGTCCCCTTCTGATAAGCTTGTGTGTGTGTGTATGCAGGATGTTGTGGAGTTTTTTGCCAAGCACATGGTGAACGACAGTTTGGGTGTAATCTGCAATGCACATGTGGTGCATGCAGATCGTAGCCCTTTGGGTGCCTTGGATGAGAATTGTTTGGAGCTTGCCAAGCTTGCAGCTATGGCAGTAGACTACCCGAAAACAGGCAAGGCAGCCAGTCTGCCTTCACACATGAGGCCAAAAGTGTATCCCGATTTTATGGAAAAGGATGCAAGTGTGACATATCAGTCAAATAAGGTGATTGGCCGTTTGTACAGGAATGTAAAGCGAATAGTTAATGAGGAAGGTGAGCATTTTCCACAGAAGGAACGAAGTGATGACTTGAAGCAGAGTTATGACAGTGATTTAGAGTATGCAGGGTTTGAGGATTTCTTGGAAGAGGCGTGGACATCCAAAATCTCTTATGATGAGCAATTGCGAGGTCTGATGGCACATTTTGATGTGCAAAATGAGGCGGATGTTGTGACAGGCCATTTGGGGTCTTTGCGTCATCCCTATGGTCGCCATCTAAGGGACTTGAAGGACCGAATGAAGAATGCCTATACCTCACTTAGAAAAGAATTTCGAGCAGTTTTTGAAACTCGTCCAAATGCAGACAAGTTGGAACGTGTAACAACACGTGCTGCCACAGTTGATGAGCTCATGGATCTGGCGCCAAAGGCATCTGCATGGTACCATGTCACATATCACCCTAATTGGAGAGCAAGAGCAAAACTCCTGCTTGAGGATTCTGAGCTCTTGCTTGCAGGCCATCTTCTCAGCTTCCCATGGATTGTTGTTGATGTCCTGGGCACAATCAAAGCCATGAAGTTGGAATCTACCTGCTGTCATTGAGCAGCTCGGTTGCAGTTCCAACAAAAAAAGACTATCTGATTGCGCCCATACCCACTTTGAACATGGCTGGACATGATGATGATGGATGATGATGACCATGCTTCTCACCTTCTTGCCCTTGCAACCACAGTTCTCTTAAATTCTTGTGTCTTTTGTGTACTATTTCTGCAGCTTCCAAAGTCTCTTCATTGGCCTTTGATAGAATGGGCATAGCAACCATATCCAATCCACGGATTGTTTTCTGAAGGTGTTGTCTCAAAGCTCTCCATCCGTGCCAGACCTTGAATGTATGGTTGTTCCCTGGCAGCTCTATCACAATCCATGCCAGCACTCCCATTGCTGCCTCTCATGCCCAATGCCTCCTTACGTTAAAGCAGTGTTCATTCCTGACAAACAAGATCTATAGCAAGCTGGTTTCAAGGTCTCCAGATATAGTGAACTGTGCATAACTCCTTTGGCCTGTTGACCAGCAAAGCCATGTTCTCCATCTGAGGTTGCACTGGCAACTTTTGACATCAAATGGTCTTCTTACGAAATGGTCCACATCTTCAATTCCTCCTGAGCTTTGTCCACAAATCCAACTTCACATTATCGTCATGGCATGGCCGTGCTTGATTCTTTTGTAGCAAGGAGTCCATATCAAAATGGGAACAATTGTCAATGGCCTGGGAGAAAACTAAATCCCAAAAAGCACACACTAAATTCTACCAATTGAAGAAGATTGTAACAAATGTGTGGAAACAACCTCAAACACATGAGGTTGCCTTGGAACATGATGGGTGGTCATGAGCTAGGCAATATGTTTATTGATCATTTCTCCATTTGTTTTGATTGATACCAAACATAAGTTCGTATACCAATCTATTGTCAATTGTTAAGAGCATTGTCAACACCTTTTGATGGGAAGCTTCACAACCTCAAATGAGGTTTCAAAAATCCCAAATGAGGTTCTACGAGAAATTAAACAAACGATCTACTTAATGTTTCACATGATGGTGTTTCAAAACATTATGTTTCAAAATATGTTTGAACTTAATCAAATTCAAACATAATCTACAATTTTTTTTGTTTATGAAGAATGTGGTCTTTGTTATCTTGATGATTTACCTCATGTCAAAAAAGGCTAATCATGGGCTCAACAATGGCGGTCACCAAACAACTCTTGAAACTTTGTCTCTTCTTAAACTATGACATTAACAACCTACAACCTTATTGCTTACATTTCATTTGTTAAAGCTCAAACCCTAAAAGTAGCCATCATACATTTTAGAAACGTGCAAATGTTGTTGAAAATTTTGATGACTTCAATGTTTCTTCTTAAATGGTTGACAACAAAAATCTAAGTATGTGCAACCGTTGTAAAATCTTAGGTGTAAACATATATATTTTGTAAGATCAATTTTACATTTAGATACAAGCTATATATCTATATATATAATATTGCTGGTTTTGTCGTCCTTGAGTGCTCGTCCTTTCCATCCATCCGTCTTGTCCTCTGTCCTCATCTGTCCCATCATCCGTGGGGAAGATAGAAAATGCTTTGGGTTTTGGACATGGCCATAGTGTTGCTGGTTTTGTCGTCCTTGGGTGGTCGTCCTTTCCATCCATCTGTCCTATCGTCCATCCCGTCATCCATTCGTCCCTCCATCCATCCAAGGCAAAGAGGGGGAAGGTGCGGGCCCTTCTTAAATTGCAAAACTCCACTCTTTCACAGAATTGCCCATTCTGCCCTATTTATAGCACAATAGGTATCCATCCGGTTATGAAGGGGTATTGGCCCATAATAAAAATTTCAGGCAGGCACTGAGGAAGGCTCGGTATGCAATCAATGCAGCCAATTTTTTCTCTTTTTTTGGGTTTTGGGGAGAGGGGGAAAAGGAGAAATTTTTTCTCTTTTCTATTGGGGGTGGGGGTCCCGTCATCCATCCATGGAATGAAGGAAACAATCATGTGGCAATTTATCTCATAGTAAGGAGGTAGTTGCCAAGAGCTACCGACCCCAAGTTGTCCCTAGACCCCAAGTCGTCCCTAGAAGTGTTGTTTTTTATTTTATTTTTCTAAGATTTTTTGTTTGTAACCACAGTGGGGATCTTCCATAGAAAAATGTGACGACCTTCCTAAAGAAGATTGTGCCAAAACTGGCTATAAAGCCGGAAATGAAGTAAACAATTGTAAGCATGCTTCTATATCTTTGACTACACACTCAAAACCAACCAAATATATTTGATAATTTTGTCTTTTTTTGCTTGCCCCCCCACCCCCCCAACTCACTTCCGGGGACTTCATAGTGCCCGAAGGTCACGGGTACCCACTAGTATATATATATATATATATATACTTTCAATTCATGCATATGTGCAAAAGTCTCAATAAGTCATAAACAACATTTTATTTCCAAAAGCCATCAAATCTCTTTTAGGTTTCAATGCTTTCAATGTAATACAATGGGATGCATTACCTCACATGTGAAGCCCCTTGAGGTACTAGTAGTTAACCTCGACTGGTTGATGGTTTTATTCAAATCCTTTCCAAGATGCCAAAATTTTGTGTTTGATCACTTTTCGTTGAACCATAAGAAGCACTTAGTTTTTCTATTTACTATGAAGATCTAGTTTCAAAACATTGTTGAAAACTCCTAAAAAAAAGCTTATCAAATCTCATCAAGACTTAATTCAATGATGGAACAAGACAAAAAGTGGCTTGCAGCACTTCACATGTGATGAAAAGCATCAATAAAGTTTTGATTAATCACTACATTTCTCTTGTATGAAGTTTTAAATGACGTTTCTTGAAAGAAAAGCAAAGAAAGTTTTTGGGCTTTGTATAAACTAAATGAGCATTTGGCTTTTCTTTTGGGGCACCAAGAACCTTAAACCTAAAAGAAGGGGATTCTAAAGGGAACTTTAGGGGTTATGTTGTATTAGCAAAGGCAAGATGTAGTATCCTAACTAGGTTTGTTCTCAAACGTGGCCAAACAACTTTGAAACGGGGGAAAACCTCGTGCATGAATGTCTTTTCCATTTAAATAGCCCAAGAATTGAAGATTGAAGGTTTAGGATGCACCACAAAACACAGAACTCATGTTTTTTGAGGTGGTTCTCGAAAGATGTTGTGGATTGTTACATACAATTATGGTACATCCTTTCTTCTCGTATCTATGAAGCACTTGTTCAAGCATCAGAAAGGTGGAATTCCATCAAAAGCAATTATTAGTACCTGAATTCTCAAATGTCTATTCTGGTGGGTGCTCAGGGAGATATCGAGTATCAGGTTCCATTCATGGTTCATATACATACAGTTCACATAACACTGCCCCTTATGGCAAAGTTCAAACCAGCAACAATGAAAGCAGAAAATGTTCCATGTAAGTTTTCTCACAAAAAATGAACTCACAGTTCCAGAGTAACACCTGGTGAACATTCCTCCCAAGTGTTGGACCAAAATGCATCATTCCCCTAGTTCTCCCTCACTGATGGGCAGAAAGTCAGTAAAGAAAACCGCAAAAGATCTATGGGCCTCTCGCACTAGGAAGAGAATACAGCTGCACATCAAAGCAAAGATTTACTCAAATTATCATCCATATGTCACTACTGTCAAAACACAGTATATACCACATGAAAGGAAACTTGAGCACACTTGCTGGCACCTTCAAGGTCCAAAATCACATATCACCAAAAAAAAAAAAGGGTTCACTTTGAGGACAAAACTCTAAAACCCCCAATTCCCTAAGTTGAGGCAGCTGGTTCTCAACCACGGACAGATGATGAGCAATGCTGAAGCTGCAACAACAGGAGAACAAGTCCTGCATCTGATTAGCAAAGCAAGTTATGATCCTTTGCTTCCTAGAGTCACTTACTGCTAAAGCAGAACTTTCTAGATGTAAAGATGATGAAAGAGTAACCCCCTCCCCTCTCTGCCTCCAAGCTTACTGAATTGCACCACTGCCATTCTTGAAACCACACATCCATGATCGTCAGCATGCAATGATGACAACCACATCACATCTCTGTTGCTTCCCAAACACAATTTGACAGAATTTCAAAAAAAAAGGGATTGAATTGCACAAATGTTTCACCCAGTTGGAACTCTTTATCCAATAGAGAATCACACATACCCTCCACTTACAAGTTGTGCAACAGCTGCGCATGGCAGTATCATTCACATCATGCTCCTGACTGCATATTGATACGTAAACTCCAATATAATCGAGTGTGTAGATTACACTGGTTGAGGAGAATGATTCTGGATTGACTCTTTGTATACTCGTTGAAATGGAGCTGGTAAAATGGAAGTAGATGGTACAATCCCTGGTATGGCCATTGCAGCAGGTCCAGGCACTGTTGAGATGCTAGGCACAGCAGGCATAACTAGAGCAGCTGCAGGTGCCACAGGTGGAAGAATTGTCTCATCTCTCTTCACATGCATGACTGTTGGTGCAACATCATTCAACTTGGATATTGGCAGAGGCAACCCCGGTTGGAAAACAACACCACGAAGAACAGTATCAGTGTTCCCCACCCTCACACTCAATAGGTAACCAACATCACAAGACCCATCCAGTACACCAGTCACCTGCTGGCCCACAAGCGTCACATCAACAGTGGCTGGACTTGCCACCTCACTTTTTTTCTTCTTGTTCTTCTTCAGTGAGGCATCAGATTTCAGAGGTGTTCCACCTTCTGCAGACTTTTGAGGTGTGGCCCCATCTCCTCCACCCTCTGCTCCTCCAAGCACACTTTTTCGAGGACGTCCACGCCCCCGTTTTGCAGGTGGCACAGATTTAACACCAGCCTCCATCTCACAATTTGTTTGCATGTGTGAAGAACCTGGGGTTTCCTGAATTGTTCAATCTTTGGAGACCATCTAATAGTGTCGCCAAGTTTGTTTTAACTGCAACTGCCCCTCTGGAAACCAACAGTAATACAACACGTGAGCCTTTCCTCTTTTGGAAACAATACACCCCAGTACTTTTTGCATCTGTTCAATTTACTATAGCCTCCCAGTCAACATCAGAACACTATGAGCACTGTCAAATGAATACTAGAGGGGTTGCACTCTTGACCTACCTTCTGTTAACCCTTACCTGCCAGGTAATAGCGGCACTAACTTCACCCCAGAAAGCTGTTTAGCCCAACAAGCTTCCATTTTCTTTCCAAAATTGAGTACAGCAAGCCAAGCAAATGCAACACAGTTGAATGTCAAACACCAGCAGAAGATCACCAGAACAGAATGTGGCTTACAGAGGAGGATGTTTGAGAAATAATCACTTTCAATTCCATCAGGATCCTCATGTCGTATCCTCCTCTGCTTGTTTCAGTGAACTCCAAAATCCCATCTGCAATCACTGATCGACTTACATATGAGACTTTCTCACTACTTGCAGACTAGAAGTTGGGGAGAGACACAAGAATCCATCTTCCAGGTCAGATATTGAATAACTGACAGTAGGGGAACCCGCCAAAGTTTCTGGCACACTCCAAGTAATAAAAGCACTCCAGCTGCCATAGGTAGCACATGTTGATACATGGTGCTCAGGATCAAACATTGCTGCCAGAAGTTCTATTTTAGTATTGCAGCATAACCAAGTTTAGTCAAAACTATCCAACAAACAAATTCCTGCAGAAACAAGCGAAACAAGCACAGAAATGACAACCCAGAGCCACTGAAACTTCACTATCCACAGCCCATTCCAAAGAATAGTCTTCCAAGTAAAGAACTTTCTTTCCCTTTAGAGGGGCCCCCCAAGGCCATGTCTGTGACAGATCCACTTAAAAGATAACAAAGCCCTCAACTGATGGAACTGTCACATCCAACAGTTACTTCATAATCAAAGTCTTTTGGGATATTGCTTGAAAGCATGCTTGTATACATCAGTTCGGAAGCATCACATACAAACACTTGTGCTTGTAGTAGAGGCAAACCCTGAGAAAAATATATAATCCAAAGAATGGAAGCAAAACAAGTGATTCACAACCATTACAGACAAAATGACAATTGCGGCATTGTAAAAAAAAAGCATCAAGCTTCTGATCTCTAAACTTTTGGTATACACATGCTTATCCTTCAAAGGGAAAGCACCCACACTTGTCAAATGTCTGCTCCTAGTACAGTGCATTGGTCCAAACATCTGCATGTCCATGCTCATGAATCTGCCAGTCTGAACATCAATGCAGTTGCATGAGAACAACCTGCATCAGTTCATTGCCCCTTTTCCCCTGAAGCCAATTTTCTTACATTTGCCTTTTGTAGGTTGAGGAGGTGCTGCTTATTACAGAAGAAAGACTTGCAACCTAATGCATACAAATGCTGGGACCCAGCAGAAGCTGGCAAAACACGTCAATGCGAGATGATGGGTGGGCGAAAAAAAACCAGGGAAGGCTGAGGGCAGACGGCTCCAAAAGCAAAAATAGCCTACTACGGTAGTCTGAAGGAGGCACTCTACCAGGAGGCGGACTAGAGAGAACAACGGCTTGGCCGGCGGAGCCCAAGAAGGCAACGGTACATATCAAATCTTCTTGCCTGGAAAGTTACTGGTAATATTCTCTGCAGAAATAGATCTGTTTCATGCAATATGAGCAACAGACGCAAAAGACTCCGGGAAAACTGCGAAGTGCGGACTCTCCAAAACAAAGCTTACTCGAAAGCCTGTTGCCAGTGAGAAGCAAGTGACGCATGTTGGTAAGGTTGCTGCCAAAGCACCGTTCGCCTTCAAGCAAAAGTCTCCGCTCGATGCACACAATAGGTACCGCGAACAGCCTGTTCTACATCCCCCAACCGTCTTCCGACGACGAGAGCTGCAGACTAGAGCGTATTGCAACAAATCGACACACAGTAAACAAAGACAAGCACTATGCAGATACACATGCACCGCCAAAAACAAAACACAAAGGAAGGGGGCAAAAAAAAAAACTCTTCAGGAAAAGCTTGATGAAGCACACAAGTTGTTCAACACTAACAAATGCTTCATGTTCATACTTCACTTCAAAGAAAGAATACTGCGTGCTTGAGTCAAATATCATCCCCAAGCTCGAGAACATACGAAACAACGACAACGACAACACTAACAATGCTTTGTGTTCTTACTCCACTTGAAGCGAAGAATACTGCGTGTTTTGTGTCAGATATCATCGCCAGGCTCGAGGACGTACAAAACGACAACAACACTAACAATGCCTTGTGTTCTTACTTTCACTTCAAGCAAAGAATACTGCGTTTGTGTCAAATATCATCGCCAAGCTCGAGAACATGAAAAACAACAACAAGACTAACAATGCTTTGTTTTGGTACTGAACTTCAAACAAAGAATACTGCGTGTTTGTGTGAAGTATCATCTCCGAACCCGACAACATACAAAACAACAACAACAACAACAACAAGACTAACAATGCTTCGTGTTCTTACTTAGCTTCAAACAAAGAATACTGCGTGTTTGTGTGAAGTATCATCTCCAAGCCCGACAACATACGAAACAACAACAACAACACTAACAATGCTTCGTGTTCTTACTGAACTTCAAACAAAGACTACTGCGCGTTTATGTCGAACATCATCTCGAAGCTCGACAATATACAAAACAACAACCTGAACACTCAGGGAAAGAAAGTGCTTTAAACCGCCTGCCTGAAGAGGAAAACAAAGCCGCGACATACTCTTGAGCATAGCCTCAACAATGATCAACAGAGTATCATGCATTTTGAAGCCTCCCCCCCAAAAAAAAGAGAGCTTCGTTTTCCTTTCGCGACTGCACAACAAATGCAATGTACAGAAACAAAAGCTTGCACTGTACAAGAAAACAAACCAAAGAAGAAGAAGAAGAAGAAGAAGAATCAAAAGCATAAAACCAGAACAAAAGCTTCGCTTTCTTTTCGTTTTGGTTCCAGAGCTACTCGCAGCCAAATAACACCCCGCCGGGAAAAAAAACACCACAGAAAACCTCAAAATGAAACATTCCAAAAACCTTCAAAAACACCGGGAAAAAC
>Ga0209611_10013768_pt1 | contig 11006 bp, 10 predicted proteins | sample S1TSphgellanicum_3_FD_187693 | JGI IMG/M metagenome (GOLD analysis project Ga0209611, IMG submission 187693) | Host-associated microbial communities from peat moss isolated from Minnesota, USA - S1T2_Fc - Sphagnum magellanicum MG (SPAdes) (version 2) | ecosystem: Host-associated > Plants > Peat...
GGGGGGGGGGGGGGGGGGGGGTGTTGGACGGGGGGGAGTAGTAGCTAGTGGACAAGCCTAGGCCACACACTGTGTACAGTCAAGAAGGAAAAAGGCCAAAAGTGCAATGGTTTTGATTGGTAAAGAACTGGTTGTTTTTTCGTAGGTCGGTTATGTGACAAAATATCCCACAATAACTTTTGGGGATTGCATATGATCCCCAAACAGGCTGGCAGAGTACCTTTGCTGACTTTGTGAAGGTACTCCTTTTTTTTTAATTCTCATCTTTATAGATTTTTTATTTATTAATTATTATTATTATTATTATTATAATAATAAATTTGGGTTACGTACCTACCTATTTTTTTTCTTTTTCCTTGACAACAAATCTTTTCTTTACAGAGAGGGTAGGCCTAGGTCTATATTGAAACTCAAAAAAGAGTACACAAGAATCCAACTGGACTGATTGAGCAGAATTTGACAACCCTGGAACAGGTGTGCTACAGGAGAGAGTTTTTTTTTTTTAAATTAATTAATTAATTATTTATTTATTTATTTATTTTTATAAATTTTTATAAATAATTTTAATTCAATTTTTTTAGGTGGCTTTAGGGTTGGTAAAAATAACAAGGGAAATTAAACCAGCTGTTCCCCCCCCCCCCAGGTTCCAAAATCCAGATATAAACAATGTAGATACATTTTACAAGATCAATGGTCCAGATGTTCTTGTTGTTGTCCAAGCCTAAACTTGAGATCTTTTTCTTTGGTCTTGTTTTTGCAGTCAATATAATGGATATAATGCAAAAATATGAACTTCAAAAAATCCTCTAAAAGAAACCAAAATCCTTCAAGATATTATACCTCCGTAACTAATCTCAAGTTTCAACACAAGCCAAAATTCCATCTTTCAAAAATCCTCATATAACAATAGACCTATTATTACCTAGGAGCCAAAATCCCTTGAGCTACTATACTCTAGAATGAATCTAAACACAATAGCCTTGGTAGGCAAGGTCAACAAACAAGTCCTTCATTGAAGTTTCATATTTGTTAGGATTAGGCTTTTGGGGTTTCCATAGTAAACTTATTTCTTTTGAGAATAGCAACCATGGGTGGAGGAATGTCTTTCTCCCAGCCTTGGATGTGATTGTCGTGCATAGGAAGAGTTTCACAAGTAATGAACCAAATTTAAATTGCTCAAATGGATTTTTTTGTCATGGAAACCAAGGTGTTCCGAGCGCTAATGTTTTGCTCCTTTAGCATTATAAATTGTGAGAAAGATTCAGGATTTTTCTTTGGAGGTAATTCATTTAACTACGTTGTCTATCTAGGTTATTTTGGTCTTTGATGACAAGATGTAATTTGTTCTGTAGTTGGGCACAAATGTAAGGTGAAGCTCCAAGTGCGTCAACAACTGGATATTCAATCCTCATTTAATACTAATGGCAAATTCCAATGCCAACCATTCATGGAGTTAATTATGTAACGATGTTCAATGAAATGACTATATAATTATGACTAAGATTATAAGTGTTGAGGGGATCTAGTCTAAGTAGACATCTAAATCAGAAGTGAATGCAACACAGCTAGTTCTTGTTTCACATCTTTGATCATCTATGGCCAAGTTAGGGTGCTTCACAACCACATCACTTCTTATTAGGGATTTTTTTCTTTTCACAATGAGATTTCAATCAATGTAGAATTTTTTTTCAAGTTATATCATGCACAGTATGCTACCCAAGTGACTACTATTTTTATGTGCATGACTTTGTTGGTGGAAATGAAATGTTCATTGGTTGGAAGAAAGATGGGACCATGTATCAATGAAAAAACATGTGATTAATACACGAAGAGGAGTTAAAGAGGTGGTAGGTACATGGAGTCTAAGAAGAACGTTGAAAGTGCCTAGAGAGAATAAAAAATAAGAAAAAAGGCCTTGCCCCATCTTAAGTTAGTGAATTTTTTAATAGTATTCATCTATATTCAAATCTTATACCTTTCAAAAAGCATTATAGGTAGATTTGGTCCTTCATATCGGACAAGTTGTGGTCCAATAGCATCAATTACAAACCCGTAACTTTGTTGTTTGGTCCTATGACGATGTGATAAAGTTGTCTTCCCATCTTGTACACTAAAATTAACAAAGTTATACCCAAAAATAGTCTCTAAAAGCAATGAGAAGTATGTCAAGAGAAAACCAAGTAATATTTCATGCACAACGTTATTCAACTTGTGGGTCCCATCATGTGGAGGCTTTTACACATTTACATATGTCACAAGTTTTATTGATGACACATAACAACCATGTCACATTACAATCAATTTATTTTAAATGAGTAGTAAAAAGGTTGTTGCAGTGCTTAAGGGACATGAAAACATTGCTTGATTCTTTTGGGCTTGTAGATAAAGTCATAGCTTGCCTTAAAGACAAAGGAATCAATTTGAACTCACTCACTTATAGCTACAACTCTAATATCAGTTTTTAAGTGGTGCTTTATACCTCATATTTCCTTCCATTAGGACATATTCATTCAACATCAAAATGTGTTCAATATGCCATTGATAATAGTAGTATATGCATTAGCTTGTGGGAGGTCAATTTAAAAGAAGCACATGCTAGTTGTAAAAAACCATTGCTTGTATTAATTTTTTTGGCAAGGATAGACATTAATAATGGTTAGCTTGCAAGTAATGCCTCCAAGAAAACTCAAATCACTTTGAAGACATGATTCATGTCATAGGTACTCTTGTTCCAAGAAAATTTGGAATATAAGCAACAATCAAAATTTGATATGGGTGACAACTTGCACATCTATAAGTTCAAGCTCTTGATGGACATACATGGAGTATTGCAAGAAACAGACATTTTACTACCTACTGTGAACTTGTGCATTCTAAACCAGCCTTGCAATTATGGGATACTATCATATGCTTTTGTGGCTACTTTATCTTTGACACAAAGCATGCAAGTTGATGTATGTAGGATTGAGGGCCACTGTGCCTTTGATACATGGTGTTTCCTATTCACAGCTAATTTGTGCAAAGGTTATGCATGATGGACCCTCTTCTATCACTTTGTAAGGAGATATGTTGTAACTAAAGCTCACAATTTGTTGCTTCTAGACCCACAATTCAAAAGTTGAAAGGTTATTTGTGATTATGTTTGAACTCCCATTACTCTTTGTGTCCTTGTATGACACAAAAATGTCCTAGCTATGTCATTGCATGTTCAGATGCATGTTGGACAATTTTGAAACCAGGCTTCTCTTGCTCACCAACTATGGGCAATCATCAAATCTCAAACAGAAACTGAAAGGATATTCAACATTGCAGTCCAGTGCTCAATAATCTTCATTGATCCAAAATCGGACTAGAAAATTTTGACCTTCTACTTCTGATCATGAAGAACTGGCAGATGACAATGCAAAAGACCAAAGGTCACAAGCCTTGACCCCAAGAGATTTCAATCTCCTGAAATTAGAGACTGACCAGGACCAACCATTCTTAGATATGAACTCAGCCCAAGAACCAGCGGTTCTCTCCATACCCGACAACCAGACAACACTGGTTCAAACTTACCTTAAAGCCTACCCAAGAGATGTGTGAAAATAGCAGCAAAAAGGATTATTATGGTAGTGCCTTGGTGGTCAGCACAAATAATATTACTTTTTAAAATGTTAAAATTTTCAAAACATACTTCTTTCAAAGAGAGTTTTTGTTAAGGAAAATAAAGAACGAATTCAAACATTTTGTTTTTGGAAATGGAATGTTAAAAATTCATTCATTACTATGGCAGACCTTGGTGTGCTGGAGTCACCAAGGTCCAGTGTACTAAGGTAATGTTCAATGCTAACAATACAGTGTCTACACAGTTGTTTGGGGAGGGATTCATAGAAGATCTAAGTTGGGACACCACCAAGTGGTAGTGGAAGTGGGGTTTACTCTCTGGATGGTCACCTAAATTGTGCGTCTGGGTTACAGGTGAATTCAACTCAAGAACATCTCAACAACGCATGGTTCTACCAAAAAACTTAGAGACAAAGAATATTGATGGGTAATGCACCCGCATATATTCTCCAAAGCATTGAGGATTTCTCTGCTCACAATTTATGTCAACCCAAAGAGCAGTGACCCAGTAATGAGGTTATAGAGATGTCAGATCCAACAACAAATCAGTGAAGACAAAAGAAAAGGGATCCAGCCCTACAAAACACCGGGAAAAAAGCTGAGGAGCTGATTGAACACAAGCAATTGTCACACAGCGTGTAAAGTGACCTTCAAAACCAACATTTGTGCAAGTGACCAAAACCTTATTGAACCAAGTTCCCGTTATCACTGAAGACAATCACAGTTGTTTACCAGTAGTGTTTGTTTATCCATCTGAAACATAGAGATCAGAGAAGATGTTGGGCAATGAAGCTAGGAAAAGCAGAGCAGTTTCCTAGCTTCTAATCTTAAAAGTAGAGCAGTTGAGAGTATAGGGATAGTCCAAGTTGAGACAATCAAAACCTGCCAAAAATGCTGGATTCAAACAACAGTTAATATGAAGAATATATAACTCCAATCTTCCAGAACATTGTAGACAAAACTAAAGCTTCTTGAAGCACTACTATATCTACGAGCTAAGTATGGTTCATGCCAAAACCTACTAAAAGTCAATACATACCCCTCAATTTTCTTTTTAAAACCTTGATGGAAACTTCCCACACCACTGATTGTGTCTTGAATGGGTAACACTGAGGGACTAAACTGCCCCGTAACCACCATCAGAACTCCGTTGTACATTACGAGATGGCCCTGTAGTATTGACAGCTTCATCAGCAGGTGCATACCCATTGCCGTCTCCACTTACCTGCATCCACCCCAGGTAATTCTTCTTTGATTCCATAGTGTGCCTTCATGTTTGTGTATCACTAACATTTTCGATGAGATTGCAGAGAAAGCCCACAATAACACTTTGAAGTTCAACTAAACCCTACACAACAAGAATGAGTGCAGTCATAACCTTATGAGGGACACCCACAAAGTATCAGACCATCACCTTCACCAGTGACTAGCTGCCATGACTCACTAGTGACATCATCAGCTCCTGACATTGGTTGTAGAGAAGAATATGAAATCTCAAGCAAAAACTATACAAAAATGTATGTCCTGAGCTGCAGCATTTTCAGAAGCAAGAGGAAGACTCAGCCATGATGTTTGCTAGCACTAAAGTGACACTGTTTTGTGTATCAGCAACAAGACAGAAAATTATTTAATTAAATGGTCTTGTTATGCTGAGATGCTTCCCTGCAAGACTCCATCTTCTTTGCATGGTTTATTCTGTTTGAAAAGACTACGAGCACAGGAGAATTACTTACAGCATCAATACATTTGGTAAACACACCAAATCCAGGCAGTGCATCCAAGCCATGCTGAAAGTTACATAATTAAACAGTTTTTTGTTAGAACAAGAGAGCATTCCCAGAGTACATTGCTTTACAGTTCATTTACGTCAGCTGATGCAGATTACAGTGGATTGGAAGTACATTGGCAAATAACAGGCGATGAAAATTAACATGCAGTCTTTGAGTCTCTTACATAATCTATGATGATTACAACATGTCACTCTTAAGTACTTGATTTGACAGGAATCAACAGACTGTCATAGTGTCTAGTATGAGATTGCTTACCCTATTTTCCACACGGGTCTTATATTGAAATCCAGCACAGCAGAATATGAGGAGCCCTACCATCAAACTGGGATAGAGACACACCATTGTCAGTGCCAGTAATTGAAGAAGTTAGCTTTGTGATAAGTAAAGTCTGTTTGCTTCATCTAAGAGATTCAATGAATTAACTCTAAGACAATGACCACCAGATATCCCAATGGCTTAGATGAGCAGGCAGATGTCCATATAACAGGAAACTAATAAAGGCATAAACAGGAGAGTACAATATCCAATACTAGAGGAAGAAAGGGAAAATGGAATGGAAAGAAAGATCACATGGATGAAAGAACACCAAACGTGGCCCATGCATTAGACCCAGATTTCTCCTTCTCCTGTTTGTAATCTGCACACCCACCATCACACTAGAACAATATAACTACAAGATTGTAGAGATATCTCCAATATAAAAACCCTTTGAAGGCAATCAAGGTGTCAGTTCCAGCAAAAGTCAATAATATCTTGATTCAAGCTGCAACAAGCTTGTGGTCAGCTTCATTTCATTTCAGCTTGCCCCTGAACAAGCAAGGATCTAAACCTAAGGCATACATACAGAGGCCAGACAATAACAATACAATTAATACAGACATTATACAGGAGAGGAGAGGACTTCTGGTCCTAATTGAAATGAGACACTTTCTGGTCAAAGTTGAATCCTTGTACCACAATGCTTGCCCAGAGTAAACACAACAGGATCATAGCCCTCAACTGGAATGGTCACATTAACCAAATATGGAAGATTTGCTTTTTTTTCACCTGGAACAACAGAAATAGTTGTGAAATTTTTCTCAGAAATGTGCAATACATTTTCTAGATGGCTCAACAAAACCATGCTAGTCATGGGTGTCTTTCCTAACATTCCAAATTTCAGAGCTTATCCAGTGGCAGAAAGTTTGCATCCATCATCTCAAAATCAGCAGATTTACCCAGGCGAGAACCAACATAGTGTTACAATATGATTGCACCAGATCAGTTGAAAACAAATAGCTAAATGGATACTCCTGAAATGATCTCAAATCTAATATCTAGAACCTTAGTTTTTAATATAACTTAGGCATGTGACACAGGTACAGGAATAAAAACTTACATCTCCAGTCTATCTGCAAGATAGTTGGTGATTCTGTGGTGGGTGCTAATCCATTTGAAGCTGTTTCATCAAGCTGAACACTTAAACCCTCCTCAGGATATACCTTGAACAGCACATACCAATAGGGGAAAACCAGGTTCAGTAAACAAGTATTCAAACTTACATCCATATGAGGTGGATCCATTCAAGTGATAGTGGAATTTCAGCTGGAAATCCTCTGCTTTGAAACCTGACCAGTTTAGGGCCAAAGCTAAGAACAATCTAGGAGAAACCCTTGGACAGGTAGACTGTCAAACAGAATCCAGTTCCATACCTTGAATGAAGGCTTGCCAATATTCTTGGCCTCAGAGCTCCGGGCAGTTAAGTAGAGATAGACTCGTGATTGTTGGGTTACAAAACTGCACATAAATAACATATATTAGTGTGCAAGTAGGTCTATTGGGTCTCACTGATCCCTTCAATTTTTCAGTTAGCATCCACTCTCTAACCTTCCTATCCCCACATAAATCACCCTTTGATTATCAAATTATGGTTCTTGACAAATTAAAGAAGAGTTTACATACACCAAAAATTATATCATGTTGGTAACTGTCACTTGTCAGAGAGGACAAATGATCAATGATGGTGGAGTTATTCACCACAAGGACCAAAAGAGATTCAAAAGTCATCGTCACAGATTTTCAGACCATATACAAGCAGTTACGATACGATAGCCTGAACATAAAACACTAACCTTCACACAAACCACATCACACAGCTGAACAAATTGTGCTTACAAATACACTTACCTATAGTCCACATGCCCAGAATCATATCCCCAATGTGCCATACCATTTTCCACCTGCCCCATAAAAACATACAAGACAATACCTAGTGTCAAAAGCCTGTCATTGCAAGAATGTGCCCTACAGGAGTGGATAAATGAAGCAAAAGATATATACATATCTGAGGAGAGTAACCAACCACATCTCTACCCAATTTGCACAGCCTCCACCCTACTTTCAGCCCGATGGCTAAAAGAAACAGGTAGAACTTAGCAGGCTGCACAGCATGCCCTCTTGTTCATGGTATACAAACATGCAGTACCTGGCAACAGTATGGATACACTGCGAATATTTTCACTCATCTTCTTCATTGGACTCAATTAAAAGATGTGATTTCCAATGTTATCTGCTAAATGACAATAGATGAGAATACTCAGTTTCTGAAGTTCTTCACTTTGCACAATGAGAACAATTATTGTATCAAAAATCAAACTTCAAAATTCCTTCTAGCTTCATGCAAATATATGTAGTTGTATTTCATATCAAGCTTAAGATGCCCCATTGAAGAGGTCTTATGCTCCTTTTGAGATTCTTATGTTAGTATTTGATATACTTTGATTGTAATAGACCTTTCAAGGTTGAGATGGAGAAACAAACCACTTCCTTGCCACGAGGACTGAAGCCAACAGTGAAACCACTGAAGACATGTGGCCCACGCTGACAAAAATTGACTGCCAGAACCACATTTTCCCTGCCAAAAACAATCACATTATTTTGGTCTACACTAGAACTTATATCATCTAAGATGATCAAATCACTATCTGTCAGAGTTTATGGTCAGAGATTTATTAACAAAAATACAGGGTTTTTGAGGATGTTTCAAATGATGGGCTGAAAGTCCAGCATAATGGCAGAATGGGGGTTCAAACTTTCGGGCACTCAGATTGAAGGGCTTGGTGGTTTCCACCAATTTCAGCAAATCCTCACCATCAGCCAATTTTTTGCACTGAACAATTTACCCTATCTGAAATTGCCTCTGCCAATACACCTAGGCCACACGTCCTCATGAGCTGGTATCCAGATAAGCTTCTAGATAGCTTACCTGTGAGATTGCAGGAAAAAATCCACAATAACACTCAAAGGTAACCATTGTGTGAATTCCAGAAACGAAAACAAACACAACACAAACCAGTGCAGTCATGACCTTGCCAGTGTCACTCACAAAGTATAAGACCATCACCTTCATTATGAATGGCAGTGACTAGCTGCCATTACACTCCACTGACTTCTCAGCTCCCAATGCCAGGTGTAGATCCATATATGGTAATGTGCTCCAAATTGTGCTCAAGAATTTACACGAAACTCCAAGTCCTTAAGTTCTGTCACATTTCTTGAAGCAATGGGAAGACTCTATCATGATGTCAATTGGCACTCAAAAGACATAGCTTGTAGATAGCTTATACAATAAACTGCTAAAACTCAAGGCAAGTGCATAAAGTAGATGTGCCTAAGATCTGTACTTAACAACATTATCAGCACATCCAGTAAACATATTGAAGATCATAACAAGACAAAGTCACACAATTTGATCTTGACAAACCCTCATCAAGAGCCTCCTCTCAGCAGGCCTCCTGTTAAAACAGAAAACTGAATTCTCTAATCTCTTCGGTTGCAGAGTAGAGACTAGTACATCACAATGAAGCTTATGGCAAAGTCTCAGTGAAAAACTTGGAACTTACAGGCATTTATCACTATTTGGAGTCACACTACAGATGCACCCATCTGGATCTGAATCAAAATACCCACACAGTGCATGTCAAGAACCTGCCCGATTTCTAGGGCTAGGCCCCACATTAAGTTTGGCACCAAAAACACCTGAAGCCACAATTAAAACTTTATGGTCATCATGGTACACTGAATCTCCAATAAGATAGTTTCCCAGTCTCAAATTGTACTTTGTCCAGAGAATCAACAGAAATAAGACATGAAATAGCTATGAAACTACTATACCCTCTTCATCACACCATAAACCCTGAGGAATCATATTGTAACCCTAGCCTTCTGAACAAAAAAGATGGAATCCAGAAGGCATCCATACCCTTGCAAGAGGCAACCCCTGGACATGAGCCACAGATGATGGAAACCTGTGAAAGCAAACTTATTTAGAGCTTGAAACTGAAAGCAAATCAATCTTATGTATTGCACAGACTGATGTGAAACTATGGGTATCATTAGTCCAACCACCCTTCCAGACTTCCACACAAGATTAGTCTGCATATTTCACAAAACAATTTTGAAAATCTTGGATATAAATCTCACCACTGTGGTTCGGCCACCATAATCATAACCCTGATGTTCACAGCCACTCAGATCACCATTCCGATACTCCTGAGAAAAGCACAACAGCATTCCATCCATCTTTCATAGACTCCACATGTAGTACATACAAAGATCTGAATTGCCAAGGCAGAGCCATGTACTCCAGAAACATCATTTAAAGACCTCAGCAAAGGGAATGACCAAGAAGATAATGACAGAGAAACTTGAAAGATCTCACTCACTTGAACAAAATCAATATGACTGGTTGTTGAGGAAAAATATACAGGTGAAAAGCGCCCATTGTTCACTCTGGTCTGCACACACAATGAAGTCATAAGAAACTCACAAATCTAGGTTCAAAATACCAATGTGATAAAAAAAAGCTCCCCTTCACTTGCTCATGATGGCATCAGATGTAAACACATACAAATACCATAATTGGGAGCAAGCACATTGGAAGAAAGCTTACTAGGCCTTTTTCAACAAAGACATCTTTGCAGAAACGAAGCACATACATTGAGTGATCCTGCAGAGAAATCAGCCAAAATGAATGTAATAAGTCATCAGCAGTTTCTACAAAGTCAGCAGGCAAACATAAAAACTAAGTAATTAGGACCAAAAATCAATAAACACCAACAAGCCTGACAAAATGAATAAGAGCAGATTGTTAGTAATTAATCTTTCTTACAAAGAGAAAACATGTATTTTGGTGGACAGAACAGGATATTGGCCAATTAGGTTGTAGGATTGAGAGGACATACATAAAATGCACCTGCTACTGTTTATGACTCACCAAGTCACACTGCTACTGCTATTGCTGACAGCAGCAACAGCTGTTGCTCTAGGCTTATGCAGCTGAATAACATCTAATAGCATCAGCATTCCAAGGACTTGTAGCAGCTACATACATGAGAATCATGGAGGTTCTTAGCAACAAATTATGGCTCAATAGAGGCTCAACTGCTGATATGGGTGTTTGCCAGAATGCGGTCTGGTTGTTTGGAGTACTCTACAATACTAGAGTATATAGAGAGCCCTACAAAGTAATGGAACTGGACATGCCCAGTAGGTCTGCATTTGGGGTTTACAAAATGTATACCTGGTCTTCATACCGGAATTCTCTCCCAATCGAGCTGGTCTGAAGATATC
>Ga0209611_10013769_pt1 | contig 11006 bp, 8 predicted proteins | sample S1TSphgellanicum_3_FD_187693 | JGI IMG/M metagenome (GOLD analysis project Ga0209611, IMG submission 187693) | Host-associated microbial communities from peat moss isolated from Minnesota, USA - S1T2_Fc - Sphagnum magellanicum MG (SPAdes) (version 2) | ecosystem: Host-associated > Plants > Peat...
AGCCTATGCCATGGACCCGGAGAGGCCCAGGTTTTTTTTGTTTCGGGGTGTGGGGGAACGATTTCCAGATTTTGGTGTTCCTGACGTGTTCCATGTGATCCTCACCTGTTCCCATTAAGCTCCTATTTGTTAATTATTATGTTCCCAATGTGTTCTCAATATCACTACAGTATACGTCATGTCATATCCTTTGCCCAAAGGTTCTATTTTAACCTATAATAAGTAGCCCAAAGAGGAAGACTAGGTATGACATATTTATTTTGAAAGTGCCTGAAGTTTGAGCACAGGTTTTGGTGATGGGCCAATCAAAGAACCCATCAACCCCAAAAAAACGCTTTGAGAGTTCCCTCCCTGTGGTGGGTGTCTTGTTATTCAGAATGCCTGTCATTTTGCAGAGGAAATGTTTCCCTTGATATGTAGTGTGTTCTTTGCAAGGGGTATTAGCTCAGGCCAAAAATGGTGAGGAACTCTTTTCAGAAGAGAAATTTCATGCAGCCAATGGGAAGGCCCAAGCATGCACTCAAGGTGCCTTGCTTTTTTTCCTTATAAGTTTTGGGGAGGATTTTTTCATATTTACCTGGTTCCCAAGATGTTCCCATTTCTGTTCAAGTTCTCAATGGGTTCCCATCAAATTCCCAATGTGTTCCTTAACATGTTCTCCATAGCACCTCACTTTTGTCCCATATGCTTTGGTAAATGTTGTCCACCTTTCACCTATATAGCTGAGCACAAGGGGAACTCTATATGTCAAAGTAGAACATTCTATTTTGGGGAGCCTCCATAGAGTGGTGGGCTAACCAAATTGGCTCATTCCAGAAGATAATAATAGTAATAATAAAGGAAAAAACTTGGGAAAAAAATTTCTGCACATGCTTTAAGATAGAATATCTTTCACAAAGGTCCAATATGCTTTTGCTATTTTTCTAGAAAAGCATCCTTCGAAATTTCTTAATTTCGGGGATACATTACATGCAACTGATGTTTGGCTGTAATTATTTGTCAAGAGGGCAAGCGGAATTTATTTTGTTTTTGAGCTCATCGCCCTGAACTTTAGGGAAATCCATCCATGCAAAAGCAATCTTAACGACTTGGTTATCACAGTGAGCTTTGCAAAGATAAAGAGATTTATACATAGTTAAACTGTCTTGTCGGTATTCTGAAATATTCAAAAATGGGGTTATGGGATCCCATTTTCGAAAATTAATAATAATTTCGAAACAAATATTGCTGATTATTAGCTGTAGATATGGTACCTTGGAAAATTGAAAGTTTCACTCCAGCCAGGGGAAGCATCTTATATTTTCAAGGAGGATCTTAACATTTTTCAACGTTTGTCTGCACAAAATCTAAGATTCCTTCCTTTTTTACTTCAAGGAAATAGCGATTTCAAGAGGTGCATTACGCTACGTAAAGCACCGCCTGGATTTTTCCTTTGTATTTTCAGCTTCCTTACCTGCCTGAAGAAACCTGTTTTCAGCAAGCCGGATCTCCTGGGGTGGAAGGTACCAGCCAGGATGTACTGGGATTTTCTGACCAGCGGAAGGTACCAGCCGGCCTGTCACTAATTATAAAACGTGAAACAAATCCCGGCTCTGCTTTAGGTAGGAAAAGGACCTGAGTACAGGTCCTTCCCTGATTTTTGACATGTTCCCTCAGCCTCGGGCACAGATCTCAAATCATGGAAAGGCCTGTATCAGGCCCTTCTCATATATATAATGCCTTTGGACAGGATGTGAGCGGACTACAAGTATCACGTTCAGCTGTCGCCGTGGGGCAGTACCCTTATTTTGTTGTTCTCATCCTTGAGCATTACCTACCATGAAACTCAGATGGGCCTGAGCAAGGCCCAACATGGCAGCTGGCCTATCAAACTGATGTGCAAGGTCAATAGGTCCTCACTCATTTCAACTCTTCAATTTGCCTCTTCAAAGAAAATAAAACACTGTAAATAAAAATCTAGGATGGAAACCTATCCATCAAAGGTACAAAGTAAATGAGAACACGAATAGACACAACCCAAAGAAAAACAAACGCAAACAATCAACAAAAATCAGGTAAAGACCCTATGCAATGATGACTCATGGCTACAAAATGACAGTCAATGATAACAAAGAAGACCTAAGATGAAAGAGTTGTCGTCTACTACAAATCAGCTAGTGACAAAGGTGCATAAGTTATGATGCATGGAAGAAATGAAGACCTCGACCAAGTGCAATATCTTGTTGAAGAATCATTATGGCTTGAGCACGTTGCAGGGCTATGGACACATGTTATCGATAGTAAAAAACAAGCATTGAAGGGACTAAAGAAGATCACAAATGACACGTAATAATGGTCTATGCACAAGCGATTAACAAAAATGAATCAAAATGAGAATAAAAACACCCATATGTTTCAATAGCAAGGGGAATGAAATCATTACCTAATGCTCGTTTAGTGTATGATCGTGTCTTCTGTTGAACAGCTGACGCGTTCCCAAGTCCATAGTTAGTCCCAAGTTGGGACTAGGTTGCTCAAGTTGCGAAATTGGGAAGGACTCGGGGCACACTCCCAGCTCTTAGCACTAAAGGGGTAGAGGGGCGTGTTGAAGCTCCGAAATTGGACTACGAAGAGGGACAAGCTATTCACTCACTCAAAACCTGCATCAAACCAACCAACAAGTTGGTTGGTTCTCATTCTGAAACGCCCTTGGTGCTAGGACAAACCACAGGCAACACTGGACTCACTTGACTCACCATGGCTTAAACTTAGGGGAAGCCAACACCTTCCCCCATATAGTATTCTCTGCGTCTCACTGCCGCACTTGCATCCGAATGGCACTTTTTCCAAGGACTCCCAAATTGGAGTCCGGAAATTATCCCGATTTGAACTTTCAGGACTTTGAGCGTTCATAACTTTTCGCTCCAACCTCCGATTAAGATGAGCTTTAAAGAAAACTTGTAGCCCTCCACGAAAGCTTTCCAACGGTGTGTCGCACTTCACCTGCACACACTAGAATTAGGTCGATTCCTGACTTCTAGTGGTCGGGAGTCAAATTGGCAATTTGACTATTGGCCTTTCTTTCGACCATAACTTGTGTTGCAGATGTCCAAATGGTTCATGCGAGGCCATTTTGGACATCTTCACTTTGAGACCTTTCCAACGATATAAAAAACACCTCAAGGCGGAGTGTTTTGACCCCTGCAATCGTGTTCTGAATTTTTGGGAGTCCTGGAGGACTCTCAAATCCCATTTTCGGGAGTGTGAGTGGCAACCTCACACTTCCCTCAAAATGGGGTTGCAATAATAGCCATCATCGTTACATGAGCTATTGTCACCAATGTTCATTGCATCATATCTCTGCAAATTGGATCAACAATAATGATATCCATTAAGGTCTAGAAGCCATTTTTGGTGATAAAGATATCCACTTGTCATCAAGTGTGATGAGGGAAAAGGTGGAAGAGCTCATTATGGACATGTGTTCCACCTTCCAAAACAATAGTTGTGATAATATTGCAAAATGTATCAAGGGTTATTGTATGGTCACTCCTACATGGGCACTAAAACAAATGGGTACTTAGATCATCAATGGTATGACCACATTAACACAATGAAAGATGGGCAACTATAGGATGTGGCAAGCCAAGATGGGTATGTAATGTTGGAAGGAAGTGGGCTAAGGATAAACGAAATGTAGGTGTGGTAGGACAAACTAATAACAAAGCTCTTACCCTTAAACGTGCACATGAATGGAAACATGCTCACATGATATTTGAAAGAATGTCTATTAAAAATGACGCAAATTATTGTTCATGTAGGCAATTTGCCAAAAAAACTAATAACTAGGGAGTAGATTAAACCACTAGGCTCTCAAAAGGTGGAACCTAAAAGTAAACAACATAAGGTAACCGGGCTCGAATATCTCGTAATGCAATTAAGAACAAAAAGTTTAATTTCAACACGTGTTACTACATCCAAAATAATATGGTGATCATTTTGCTCAAAATGATAAATAAATGTAGAAACGATCAATGCCCAACATCCCAAGAATGCGAGGGCAATAGTCCAAATTATAGAGAGGGGACCAAGCTTGCCCAAAGAAATAAGAAAAGTGGCTTCATGATGAGCAAGGTGATTTACCACCAAAAGATCCCACACCAAGTAACTTCTCTAACATAATTATGGTATGAACATCAAACTTATTGTAATGTTGTAAAATATTTTAAAATGGAAACACTATACGAAAAACTAAGTAGCTAGGGGGTTGGGCATAACACAATGAAAACATTGCAAAAATTGCCTAAAGATTTGCAAGCATAACAAGATTAGATATCATCCCAAGATACTCATGAAGAGCCTTAGCCACAAAAGATTCAACGAATGATCTAGATCCCATTAATGTGCCCAAAATAAAAAAAACCTAATTTGGAAGTAAAAAAGTTAGGTTGAAGTGATATAAAGTGGTCCAACCCTTGTGGATACCAAGCTACACATTTTGTTGGTTACATTAAAGCCTTAATGTAAATAACTTTTGTTACAATCGTAAAAAAAAAATAACCACATTTAATGCAAGACCTATCATATGTGTATCATTTGTTAATGAAGGGAAAACACAACAAAGTGGGTTGTTGCTATAGGGTGAAAAAGGCGAAGGTGAACTAAAGAAAACAATGTTCCTCTCAATAGGTCCCCTTATCATGTACCTCATTTTGATGAAATGATTAAAATCCCCATGTTGGGAAATTTGAAAAAAATACACTGGGATGGGCGTGCAAAAAATTGTTGAACAAATGGAAAAAGTTGATTTAGAAAATTGAACAAAAACCATATCTAGTAAAAAATGTCTATCTATGACACTAAATTAAAATCATTATGGACATCCACGTGTAGCACCACCCAATTTGGGTGTAAATATAACATCATTTAAATGCCACGAACCATTATTTCACACCTGCCACAAGTTGTTACACCAAACTAATGGGGATTAAAATACAAGAATATCCCTAACTGAATAGCGAGTGTGTAGGCAATTAGGTGATCGGTCACTTCACCAATCATGATGGGACATATGCCTCCAAATTATTTTTCCAACGCTAGGAGATAGAATGGACAAAGAAAACGTGATACTAAAGGTGGAATATGACCTTGAGCAATGTGCCCACATACCTTGACAAAGAAATCAAAACCAATTGCAAAATCATGTTGGACAAAACAATTTCTTAAAAATTCATACACCGTATCTAAGGAGTCACTAGAAGAAAGACGTGGTGAACAAGCCAAGGTAGAAATAAATGCCTCCTGATTTAAAATAACTTCCGTTTCAAGATGGAAATCATCAATGAAAGGGGGGGTATCAACCTTAGCAAATAGATGGACAAGGCAAAAGACTCTTATGGTCTCATCTGATGGGGCTATGAGTGTGTTTATAACTAGTGCACTTTTTGCTCAAGTGTAATCCCCTACATGAGCAAAGGTTTGTGTGTAACATAATCATGCTAATGGAGGTGGGGTAGGATTTGGAATCGACTCCAAACATCTACAAAAAGTTAAAATGAATGTTTTAATTGTGTGCACTTGTTACAATGTCTCCTAGTTGCCACCCATGTATTGACATAAACAAACACAAGTCTTTTAGTGGTCTTTCTCACCACCATGTGGAAGAAAAGACAAACACCAAGAAAGGAATAACAAAAAAAATTACCAAATTGTAGTATCAAAAGGATTCAATTTTAATCGAAATAAAGGGATATGCAAAAGATGTTGAACATCAACTCAAAGAACACATGGAATATGATTGTATGAATAAGGATGAAGTAAACCCAAATGGAATTCATCAAGAATGTTTATGGATGTAATCCATGTCCATGTTGAATTAGGAGGAAAACATGGTAAAATTGGGGGCAACAATGCCCATAAAACAGATGACTACCTATGAGTGGTGCATGAAAGTTGGTGCCATGTTAAATCCCTTTACATTAAATAGATGATCGCAAGAGGGACATGGAACATGACATGGCAGAAGAGAGGATCATATGACAAATATTGAAGAAGTTTTTTGTGGGTGTGGTGAGCAAAAGGGAAAGAAGGCCAATGGACCAAAAAAGGATGAAGGGACTAGCCGAAGTAAATTAAGAAGGATGGGAATGATGGGTAGATGGATGGAAGCTAGAGCACAACCGGATGTAGGGTAAAGTTGATTATTGGTTCCCCATTAAATGCATGCTAGGAGGGTTAGGATGCCCGATGACACTATGGGGATGGAATGACGCACTCCCAAGCCCTTTGTTGAACCCACTTGAAGGTCCAACTATGTAGAGTTGCGGAAAGTTGGGACTTGAGGGTCGCTCCCGACCTCCAGCACAAAAAGGGGGTAGAGGGGCGTGCTAAAAGTCCCGAGATTAGACTAGGAAGAGGGACTAAATTATCAAGCTTGAATCTGCATCCAAAACCAACCACAAGAGGGTTAGTTAGCATTTGGAAACACCCTTGGGTGTTGGGACAAGCCACGGGCACTTTCACACACAAGACTCACCACGGCCCGGACTCGGGGGAAGCCACCACCTACCCCCATATAATATTCTCTGCGTCTCACCGTGGAGGCTACATCTGAATGGCTCTTTTTCCCGGGACTCCCAAGTTAGAGTCCCGAAACTATCCCAGGTTGGAGTCCCGAAACTTTGGACGCTCATAGCTCCGAACTCGAATCGGGACGAGGTCTGAACCAAAGTTGTAGCTCTTGTCAAGAGCTTTCCAACGCCATGTCGCACTCCTTGAGGCGACGTCGGGAAGAGGTCGATTCCCGACTTTTAATGGTCGGGAGTCAAACTGGCACTTTGACTCCCGACCCTTCTTTTGCCCATAACTTGGTCTCCAGATGTCTAAATGGCCCATGCGAGGCCATTTTGGGCATCTACACTTCAAGACCTTTCCATTGATATAAAGAACGCACCAATGCAAGGAGATTTGACCCCTCAAATCGTCTTCTGAGTTTTTCAGAGTCCCGGAGGACTCCATTTTCCCACTTTTGGGAGTGTGAGTTGCATTCTCACACTTGGCCCCAAAGTGGGGTTGCAACATGGAAAAGCCACAAGATTTGCCATGCCTATCCTTAGCCTAACATATTTAAATTTTAGTTTAAAACTAGGACCCTAAACCTTAATATCAAAAACCCCTTTAATCCTTCTGCAACCATAAAATTATTGCCTTAAAAGAGGAGTATTTAAAAACAAAACGAAAAAACTAGAAGTGGACATATGGAAATAAACTCACAAAAACCGAGGGAATGGGTGGGAATAATAAATGAACTCGATTACAAATTCACCACTACTCATGTGCACGTGTTATTGTTCAAAGGCCTTATTCACCTATTATGCCTTGCCCCTATCTTGCTTTGATTCGCCCTACCATGCCTTGTTTACTCTACCTTGGCCTACCCCATTTTGTTTTGTCTTGCCTTGCCCTACCCTATCCTATTTGCCCTACCTTACCTTCGGATGTGCCTTGACCCTAAACCTTAAACTCAACTTTAACTTAGTTTGTAAAAAAACATGGGGAATTGTGCCTGTGAAGTTTTTCATAGGTTTCCATTCCTAAGACTTAATGAAAAGGAACAAGAACAACAACAACATGAAAAATGTTCATGGAGACTCTTCTGTCTTCCTCCTCATTATGCCACCATCAATACTACTAGTACTACTATTGTAGCTTGGTTTCTAGCACGCTAGACTTCATCTCTATTAGCCATAGTGCACAACCTTGAAGTATTATGACATTTGTGGGAATAAGTAAACAGAGGAGAAACACTAGAGCATGAACTAAAATTGGCCCCCACAACCATAAAAAACACCCCACCAAAACAAATCCAAAAAACCTGCCAACAATGTTTTTCTAATCTTCAAATTCTTGTTGTTGCAAGAGTTAATGTACCCATCTTGACTTCAAGTCATATTTTTTCAAATAAGAAGGGTTTGCAAAGATCAAAAAAATTGTTGTTTAGTTGTGACACCATTTGAAGCCAAAAATAAACAACCATGGAAGGAGGTTGCATCCATTAAAAAAGGTGATGAAGGTTGAAGAAGGTGAAGTAAAAGGAAATGAAAAAAGTAGGAAAAATTGGAAGGATTATGATGTGAAGGCCTCAATTGTTCTTTGTGGGGAGATGGAGTCCAAATTTGTCAAAAATGTTTTTAAAAGGTAAGATTTCAATCCTTACAATCTATTTCAACTCATGTTCATTTGGTATTTTAAGAGAAAAAAATCAGATTTGGATGGGCCTTTAAATTCATGTTCACTTGGAATTTTAGAAGGAAAAGAAAACAATCAAATTCAAATTAGGGCCTTTAAAAGGCCTTGGCTTTAACTATTTGGCATTGCCCTCCCTTTCCCCATCCTTTGCCTTCAACATTTTTCCTTTGGCTTCACACAATAGGGTTTGAATTCATATCCCATGGGGGGGGGAGGGGAGAAGGCTAACCACCAAATTGAAATAGTAATTTTCAAATTTAAATAACAATTTTCAGAATTGAAATATTGATTTTTAGGTTTGAAGAAAAAATTTCAGAATTGGAATAACAATATTCAGATTCAAATAATTTTTTGAATCCAACTAATAATTTCAGAATTTTAAAAAAATTCAAATTCAAATAACAGTTTTTACAATTGAAATAAGTAATTATCACATTAAAATATAATTTTCAGAATTCAAATAACAATTTTCGGAATTGTGATATATATATATATATGCAAAATTGGAATAAAAATTTTCAAATTCAAATAATTTTTTTTGAATTCAACTTAAGAAATTTAATTTTTTTAAAAACTTCAAATTCAAATAAATTTTTTTAGAATTGATATAGCAATTTTCAGATTTAAATAACAGTTTTCAAAATTGAAATATTGATTTTCAGGCTTAAAATTAAAATTTCAGATTTGGAATAACGCTTTTCAGATTCAATATATGAACAATATACATACATATGCATAATTAATATATGTATTTGATAATATATTTATGATATATATCTATTTTACATCATAAATATAAGTTAATACATACATTAAAACATAACTCGAAGTCATCGTAGCATACATTTAAAGTGTGACTAATTTGGTTACTAATGCAACTTATGGGACACATAAACATATTCATGGATGAAAATAAATTAAAAAACCATCGAACCAATATGATGAAATTTTCAATGATGGAAACATAGTTGTAAAAATGACAAAAATAGTTGAAATTTGATCTTATAATTGTAAATATTCCCAACTTTAATCACAAATGACTACAAGTCACATGTAGTCGCAAATGGAGTGATTCATTTTGATTAATTTCTATTAGTGTGTTTAAGGAAATGGTTGGCTTCCATTTGCATTATTTGTTCAACTTTTTGAACCCATTCCATGTCAAAGCTATTTCCATGGATAATGCATACATTATGAAAAAAAATGCAAGTTGTAACCACATTTAGTATATTTCATGATGGCATATCCAATCTTTCCACTATCCTTTCAAAACTCTAAAAGTCATTTCCACCACCATTGGAATATTAAATTGTATGAAATTCCAATATTTATTGCTTTTCACAATCCTTTTTTCTCACCCTTGAATGGTGAGTAAAACTATGGCCTCATTAGGTAGGTTGCATTTCCAATCAATTTGTATGGCAAAAATGCCCCCTTCATTACCTTAATGTCAAATTTTTGGAACAATGTTTAATCATGATAGCAACCAACCCATCCAAAACCATAGTCCCAAAACTTACATTTTACATCAATCACACCTTGTAAGAAAGCTTAATAAAACCCCTTTCGACAAAAGTAAGAAACTAGATCTATACATGGTGCAACAATTGGGATGTGGCTACCATCTATTACTTTAAAAACATACAGTACACCGTGAAGTTCTTTAAATTCATTTGCGATTCTTCTTGTGCTACTTGTTATTAATCTTTTTATCACCAAAGCTTTTAAGTGCTTTCTAATAATTGTACAAAAATCTCTTACAATGATAGATGTAATGATTTTAACCATTCCATACAATTCACCACACATTTGTGAAATGTTACCACTACTTAAATGAGATAGGGTGATGGTTATTCATGGTTCAATGGAATGCATGATCTCATGTGAGAATCTACTTACCCAATGATGGAGTTATAATATTGCATAAATAACATTTGAAAAGTTTTAAAGATTAACCTTGTTTGTTGTTTGGACATCTTTGTTGAATAGTTCCCCAAAAGTTGCCTCTCCATGAAGCCACTTGTTTGTTCATAGTTCCATAAAAATCTCTCTTACCACTCCATTTGCTTCCATAATGAAAACAACCATCATCATCATTACACTATAATGTTGATGAACTCCAAGTTGTTGCAATATCACAATTATAGTAATAACATGTTGCATTGCCATGGAAAACACAAGAATTACAAGAATCTTGTGTTTATGTTCATCCATGGTGGTATACATTTTAGGGTTTAACTTATGTTCATCCATGGTGATCTATTTTTTAGGGTTTAGCTTTAGAAAAGAAGTAAAGATAAGAAGAAGAATGATATCAAGCAAAAAAGTTATGAAACCATATGAGGGATTGAAATCTTGGTTTTTACTTTTTGGCCTCAATGGCTTCACATGAACTCATTGGCCTTCAAACAAGTAATATTTTATTGATGACTTGGGGCCAAGCAACAAGGCAAAAAAATGCTCAAATTTTCCATTATTGAGCCTAAGATTTTTTGGCCTTGACACCTAGTCTAAAGCAAGCCTTAGGTTGCTTCATGCTACTTGGTACCTATACTAACTTTGAACCACCTCCGTAGGTACTTGCATCTACATCGAATCAACTACATCAATGTAGTGTATAGGTACTTTAACTTTTTGCCAGGATTAATAGTTTAAGCCAAAAATGGTGACAAATATACATGCAACCAATGGAATATTGAACATGCACCCTACATGGCTCATCCTTTTCCCTTAGGGGAAGACAAGGGGGGGGGGGGGGGGTTTTTTTTTTTCCTTTTTTT
>Ga0209611_10013770_pt1 | contig 11005 bp, 6 predicted proteins | sample S1TSphgellanicum_3_FD_187693 | JGI IMG/M metagenome (GOLD analysis project Ga0209611, IMG submission 187693) | Host-associated microbial communities from peat moss isolated from Minnesota, USA - S1T2_Fc - Sphagnum magellanicum MG (SPAdes) (version 2) | ecosystem: Host-associated > Plants > Peat...
CGCGCTCAGCATGCCCGCCGACATCTTCCCGGCGACCAACATCCCGATCGTCTCCGTCGTCTGGTCGTACAACGGGCTGCAGGCGAGCGAGATGGCCGGCCGCATCGTCACGATCAGCGAGCGCGCGTACACGACGGGCGTCGCCGACATCGAGCACATCGAGTCGGAGTCGCTGGACGGGATCGCCGTGATCCGCGTCTACATCCAGCCGACCGGCGACATCTCGGCGGCGATCGCCGAAGTGACCGCCACGTCGCAGGCGATCCTCCGCCAGTGCCCGCCGGGGACGACGCCGCCCTACATCATCCAGTACAGCGCCACCGACGTTCCGATCATGGAGATCGGCGTCGGCAGTCAGACGGCGGGCGAGCAGGAGCTGAACGACGTCGGCAACAACTTCGTCAGGCCCCAGCTGATCACGGCGCAGGGCGCCAACCTGCCGCCCGTCTTCGGCGGCCCGCCGAAACAGGTCAACGTCGACATCGATCCGCAGCTTCTACAGGCGAAGGGGCTGACGCCGTCCGACGTCAGCGCGGCGATCAACGCGCAGAACGTCATCCTGCCCGCCGGCACGGCGAAGATGGGGAGCAAGGAGTATCAGGTCGCGCTCAACTCGAGCCCCGATGTCGCCAGCCGGCTCGATGACGTGCCGATCCGGATCGTCAACGGCCAGATGGTCTACATCCGCGACGTCGCCCACGTGCGCGAGGGCGCCGGCGTCCAGACGAGCATCGTCCGCATCAACGGCCGGCGCGGCGCGTACATCGAGGTCCTCAAGCTCGGGAAGGCGTCGACGATCGCCGTGGTGAACAAGATCCGCAGCCTGTTGCCGCAGACCCAGGCGGCGATCCCCGGCGACATCAACCTCAAGATCGTCGTGGACCAGTCGATCTACGTGCGCCAGGCGATCAGCGGCGTAATCACCGAGATGGTGATCGCGGCGTGTCTCACCGCGCTCATGATCCTGCTCTTCCTCGGCAGCTGGCGCAGCACGCTGATCGTCGCGATCTCGATCCCGCTCTCGATCCTGACGTCGATCGTCGCGCTCTGGGCGCTCGGCGAGACGATCAACATCCAGTCCCTCGGCGGCCTCGCGCTCGCCGTCGGCATCCTCGTCGACGACGCGACCGTCGAGATCGAGAACGTCCATCGCAACATGGCCGAGGGGAAGCCGCTGCTGCAGGCGATCATCGACGCCGCCTCCCAGGTCGCGGTGCCGGCCGTCGTCGCGTCGCTGTCGATCTGCATCGTCTTCGTGCCGATCTTCTTCCTCGCCGGCGCGACGTCCGCGCTCTTCCGCCCGCTGGCGCTCGCGGTGATCTTCGCGATCCTCGCGTCGTATCTGCTGTCGCGGACCCTCGTGCCGACGATGGTGCGATACCTGTTGAGTGACGAGATCGCGCTCTATCAGGGAACGGAGGAGGAGTCGCTCGAGAAGCGGCGCAATGCGGGCTGGATCTGGAAGGTCAATTCGTACGTCGAGCGCGGGCTGGACACGTTTCGCGACCAGTACGCCCGGCTGCTCTCCGCGGCCCTCGACCACAAGGCGATCACCCTCGGGCTGGCGGTCGCGTTCGTCGGCGTCAGCCTGCTGCTGATCCCCACGCTCGGTGAGGACTTTTTCCCGTCGGTCGATGCGGGCGAGTTCCGGCTGCACATCCGGACCCCACCGGGCACGCGCCTGGAGGAGACGGAGCTCGTCTTCGGCGCCGTCGAGCGGACGATCCGGCGGATCGTGCCGCCGAGCGAGATCTCGCTGATGCGCGACAACATCGGCCTCGCCGGCGGCGGCGTCGCGCTGGCGACCGGCGACCTGTCGATCATCGGGGCCGCCGACGGCGAGATTCTCGTCACGCTCTCGGAGAAGCGGAAGGGGAACACCGCCGACTACCAGCGGGATCTGACCGACTCGCTGGCGCGGGAGTTTCCGGAGGAGCAGTTCTGGTATCAGCCGGCGGACATCGTGAGCCAGGTGCTCAACCAGGGACTGGCGGCGCCGATCGATGTGCAGATCGTCGGCACGGGGGCCGATACCAACTATCACATCGCCCAGACGATCGCCAGCCGCGTCCGCGGCGTGCCCGGGGCGAGCGATGTGCGCCTCGGGCAGGTGCCCAACGAGCCGGAGATCTACTTCCAGGTCGACCGCGAGCGCGCGCAGCAGCTCGGCCTGACGCAGAACAACGTCGCCCAGGCGCTCCTCATCTCGCTCTCCGGCAGCTTCCAGACGGCGCCCAACTTCTGGCTCGATCCGACGAACGGCGTCAACTACACGATCTTCGTGCAGACGCCGCAGTACAAGGTGTACTCGATGGACAAGCTGGCGCAGACGCCGGTCGCCGTGCAGGGCAACACGACGGCGGCCCCGCAGCTCTTCGCCAATCTCGCGACGACGACGCGCCGCGTCGTCCCGTCGGTGGTGAACCACTACAACATCCGACAGGCGTTTGACGTCTACGTCGGTGCGACGGGGCGCGACCTTGGCGCGGTGGCGAAGGACGTCGAGAAGATCACGTCGTCGATCAAGCTGCCGCGCGGCAGCGTCCTGACCGTGCGTGGTCAGGTGCAGAACATGCGCGCGTCGTTTCGCGGCCTGATCGGCGGCATCTTCGCCGCACTGCTGCTCGTCTTCATCCTGCTCGTCGTCAACTTCCAGACGTGGCTCGACCCCCTCGTCATCATCATGGCGCTGCCGGGTGCGCTCGCCGGGGTGCTGTGGGCGCTCTTCGTGACGCACACGCCGTTCAGCGTGCCATCGCTGATGGGGACGATCATGTCGCTCGGCGTCGCCACATCCAACAGCGTGCTGATGATCACGTTCGCCGACGACGCGCGGAAGGGCGGCTGGAACGCCCATGACGCCGCGATCGAGGCGGGCACGACGCGGCTCCGGCCGGTGCTCATGACGGCACTGGCGATGATCATCGGCATGGTGCCGATGGCGCTCGCGCTCTCCGATGGTGGCGAGGAGAATGCGCCGCTCGGGCGCGCCGTGATCGGCGGGCTGATCGTCGCCAGCATCTACACGCTCTTCGTCGTCCCCGTGCTCTATGCCACGATTCGGACATCCGAACCGATGGAGGAGGTCGAGTTGCCGGAGGCCACGCCGATCGCCGAGCAGTTCGCCGCGCCCAACCGGAAGAAGGCGGCGTCCGCCGGGTCGCCAGCGGCGCAACCGGGGCCCGCCCATGCCTGACGACGCCCGGACACGCGCCGACGGCGCCGACCAGGCACCGCTCGTCCCGGTGCTCGCGGCGCAGGGCTACGACGGGACGGACGGCGGACCTGCCGACGCCCCAGCCGGTGGCGCACGGACGGGCGCCGCGAAGCCAGGCGATGCGAAGCCGGGCGCCGGACGGGCCGCAGGCGACACGGGTGGAGGCGGCTCGTCGCCCACGGGCGGCGGCGCCGCGCAGCCCGACCAGGAGCATGAGCCGCCGCTCTCGAGACAGAAGCTCGTGATCGGCGCGATCGTCCTCGTGGTCCTCTTTGCCGTCCTGCTCCTGATCGGGCTCCTGCCGCGGCACTCGAAGAACAAGGAGCTTGCCGAGCGCGCCGAGCGCGCCGCGGCGGCCGACAGCGTGCCGCTCGTCTCGGTCACGCGCGTGGAGCGCGCGCCCGCCGGCTCGGCGCTCGAGCTGCCCGGCGCGCTGCAGCCGCAGCAGGACGCGTCCGTGTACGCCCGGGCGTCGGGCTACGTGCGGCGCTGGTACGTGGACATCGGGGCGCACGTGCACCGCGGGCAGGTGCTCGCCACGATCGAGGCGCCGGATCTCGACCAGCAGCTCGCGCAGGCGAAGCAGAACGTCGCCAATCAGCAGGCGACCCTGGCGCTCAACAAGGTGACGTACGACCGCTGGAAGGTCCTCTATCGCGACAGCGCGGTGACGGAGCAGGAGCTCGACCAGTACAAGGGGAGTTACGAGGCGTCCGTCGCCAGCGTCGCCGCGGCGCAGGCCGACGAGCGTCGGCTCGAGGCGCTCGTCGGATTCGAATCGGTGACGGCGCCGTTCGACGGCGTCGTGACGGCGCGCAACGTCGATGCGGGGACGTTCGTGACGTCGACGGGGACGGTCAGCGGGTCGCTGCCCGCCGGCGCCGGCGGCAACACGCAGCTCGGGGCGACGACGCCGGGCACGGAACTCTTCCATGTCGCGCGCATCGACACGATGCGCGTCTACGTCGGCGTCCCGCAGGCGTATGCCCCATCCGTGCGCGTCGGTCTCAAGGCGGCGGTGACGGTGCAGGAACTCCCCGGGCAGAACTTCGACGGCCGCGTCGCGCGCACGGCGTCGGCGATCGACGCGTCCTCGCGCACGCTGTTGACCGAAGTCGACGTCGTGAACCTGCACGGCGAGCTGTTGCCGGGCACGTACGCGTCGGCGCACTTCCAGTTCAACCGTCCGTCGCCGCCGATCATGATGCCGAGCACGGCGCTGATCTTCCGCGGCAACGGCCCGCAGGCGGCGGTGATCGGGAGCGACTCCTCGGCCCATTTCCATCCGCTCACGATCGGGCGCGACTTCGGGTCGGCGATGGAAGTGATCACGGGTCTGGCCGACACCGACTTCGTCGTCAACGACCCGACGGACGATCTGCGCGATGGGCAGCGGGTGCACGCCCAGGTCGCGGCCGAGGCGGGCGCACCGGGCGGGAACTCTCCTGGCGGTCGCCCGACCGCGCCGATCATCGATCAGCCGAATTCGAAGGAAGTGAAGCCGCCGGCGGGCGGTACCGGGCAGGCGAAAGGCGGTGCCGCGAAGCCCGCGGCCCCGGCCGCGCCGGCGTACAAGCCGCCAGCGCAGGTGCAGGAGCCCGCCCCGGGGAGTCCGGTCACGGCGCCCGCCTCGGGGCCGGCGACGGGGAGCCCTGGACAATCGGCATCGCACGGGTCCTGACGATCCGGCGGGTCGTGATCGTCGTCATCGCGGCGGCGGCGAGTGCATCGGCGGTGCGTGCATCGGCGGTGCGTGCATCGGCGGTGCGTGCGCGCGCGGCAGGTGCACAGGCGAGCGGCGTCGCGGCGACGCGCGCAGCAGCGACGGGCGGCGCGCCGACGCAGACGGGGGCGACGCTCGGGGCGACGCTCGGGGCGACGCTCGGGGCGACGCTCGGGGCGACGCTCGGCGGCGCCGGGGGTGACACCGCGGCGCCGCACCCGGACTCTGCCGGGCCGGAGGATGCGGCGATTCTTGGCGACCTCGCGACGTTTGACGACGCCGAGATCGCGGCCGCGACCTATGGGTCGACGCGAGGGACCGATCCGCGAGTCGTCCACTACGCGCAGGCGCTGGTGATCGTGCACGAGCGCCACCTCGCGCATGTGCGTGCGGTGGCGCGCCTGCTGCACGTGAGTCCGACGACGGCGCCGGACAGCGCGACGCGCGAGCTGAACCTGCGCATCGACGCGCTCGGCTCGTTGCAGCGCGGGACCGCCTTCGACTCGGCGTTCGTGCGTGGCGCGATCGTCGCGTATCGGCACGCCATCGGTCGGGCGCTCAACATGGCGACGGATGCCGAAAGCGACTCGGTCAGGCGACTCGTCGAGCGCACGGTGCCGATGTTCCACCGGAACCTCGACAGTGCGCTCGCGCTCCAACACTGAGCGCTCCAACACTGAGCGCTCCGACACTGAGCGCTGCGACACTGAGCGCTGCGACACTGGGCTCTGGATGACGACGCGCGGTGACGGGCGAGACGGAGTGCGGCGTGCGGCTTCTGGTCGGTGACATCGGCGGGACGAACGCGCGGCTGGCGATCGTCGAGGTCACGGGGCCGGCCGGACGGGCCGGCGATCGCGCGGGGACGGCGACAGGGTCGACGACGCGCTTCGTGCGGCAGCGCACGCTCCCCAGCCGGTCGTACGGGTCACTCGTCGACGCGGTGCGCGCGTTTGGGGTGGACGCGGATCTCGCCGGCGCGTGCTTCGCGATCGCGGGGCCGATCGTCGGCCACGACGTGCACGCCTCCAATCTGCCGTGGACGGTGCATGGCGCGACGCTCGCGGCGGCGATCGGGGTGCCGCGCGCGCGACTGATCAATGATTTCGACGCGGTCGGGCGCGGGCTGCCGCTGCTCGCGCCGGATGCGATCGCGACGCTGCAGGCGGGGGTGCCGGTCGACGGCGGCGTGATCGCGCTGATCGGCGCCGGCACCGGCCTGGGTCACGCGATCCTGGTCGATCCCGGCGGCCGCTCCCGCGTTCTTCCTTCCGAGGGCGGCCATGCCACGCTCGCTGCGCGGACGGAGGTCGAGTGGCGACTCGTGCGGTACCTCGCGCGTCGGTACGGCGGCCACGTCTCGTACGAGCGCGCGATCTCCGGCCCCGGTCTCGTCGACCTCCACCAGTTCGTGCTCGCGGACGGGATCGCGGTCAGCGGCCCGACGATCGAGGCGGATCTCGCAGCCGAGGATCCGGCCGCCGTGATTTCGAAGCACGCGCTCGACGGATCGGACCCGGCGTGCGTCGCCGCCCTGGATCTCTTCGTCGGTCTCTTCGCCGCGCAGGCCGGCAACTTCGCGCTGACGACGCTTGCGACCGGCGGCGTCTACCTCGCGGGCGGGATCGCCGCGCGCATTCTCCCGCTGCTGGAAACCGGACGATTCCTGGACGCGTTCACCGCCAAGGGCCGGATGTCGGCGCTGCTGCGGACGGTTCCGGTCCACGTGATTCTGGATGACCGGGTCGGGCTCCTCGGTGCCGCTGCGGCTGCTGTCGCCGACCAATCCGGCGATCGGCCGGCGACGTATCCGGTGTGAGGCGCACGCACCGAGTGGTGCGGGCAAGGTTGGGTTGGGTCGGTGCGTGTTGCCTCACGCTCCGGAATCCGATACCGGCAGATGCACAACCGGCCGACGGGAATGCCGTCGGCCGGTTTTTCATCGTGTGGGCCGCCCGGGGCGGCCTGAACTCAGTCGGCCTGGTAGTAGGCGTTGATCGACCACTGCGTCATCGCCTCCCGAAGCGCACCGACCGAGCGGGCCGGAGCGCCTCGGATCAGCGCCTTGACCGTGGCGACGACCGTCGCCGGGGGCATGCCATCGTCCCGGAGCGACTTCGCGTACGCGGCCACGGCCTCGCGACACGCCGCCCATCGCGCACCGCGCTCGAGGCGCGGCAGGGCGTTGGGCGTGGCGACCTCGATCGCCCGGGCGACCGCTTCCTGCGCGCGCCGCTGACGGGGAAGAATCGTCGTGTTTGCCTGCTCAATCGGGTCTGCAAACGTCATCACGTGACATATCCTCTGCGAGGGCTCTGGGCTGCCGCTCGTGCAAGAAGTCGACTTTTTTGTGCTCCCGCAAGCTACCCGAAATTCGGGCCCAAGCCTACCCGATTTGCTGTCACGAATCGTTACAGCGAGGGTGCCGCCGCGATCGGGACTGCCGGGCCGACGGGCGTCGGTTCGATCAGCCGACGGTCGCGAACAGGGCGGGTGAGGAGTGGCGTCTCGTGGAGGTACCGGCTGTCGACGAGCTGCCGAACGAGGAACATCGCGACGTCGGCCCGCGAGATCAACCCGGCAGTTTCGCCGTCCAAGTCAATGATTGCTCGGAAGTTACCCGTGGCCGGGCCGTCGGTGAGAAATCCGGGCCGGACGATTGTCCACTCGAGGTCGCTCGCGCGGATCAGCGCTTCCTGGCGGTTCTTGTCGTCGTAGATCGTGCGCAGCAGCGAGGGAAGTACGATGCGGTCGTAGAGGAATCCGCCGTGACCTCGACTGTCGCCGCATCCGATCCCGGTGACGCAGACGAGCCGTCGGACACCGAACTCGGCCATACTGGCGATCAGGTTCGCCGTTCCCTTCGAAAAGAGGGTGACGGTCCGGAGCGTCGGTCTGGCGCCAAGGACGCAGATCACGGCGTCCTGATCTCGTACCGCGTCGTCGACTGCGGGCCGGTCGAGGATGTTGCCGGCGAGGCGATGGAGTCGGCCGTCCGTGGCGGGGAGTGCGCCGGCTCGGCGCGCGAATGCCGTCACCGTGTGCCCGTCCAGGAGTGCCCGCGTGGTGGCGGCTCGCCCGGTCCCTCCCGTCGCACCGACGATCAGGAGACGCATCCGGAAAACTTCGACCCGACGCGCCGCCAGCGGCAAGGACATCGGATGCGCGCCCAGTGGGAGCGATTGCTGATAGCGGCCACTACCTTGTAGCCGTCCTTATGCGAAGCCGGCGCCTGGAGCGAGCGGTGCGCGCCCTGCTGGTGCGCTGGGCGGCGGCGCTCGACCGCCGGGCGCCGGACGCGGCGACGCCGGGCCCGCGACCGGTGCTCTACCTCCGCTACGACCGGATCGGCGACATGATCCTCGCGACCGGCCTGCTGCGGGCGCTCGCCGGCGCCGATCCCCCGTGTGCCGTCGACGTCCTCGCATCGCCCGAGAACGCGCCGGTCCTCGACGGCAACCCGCACGTGCGGTCCGTGATCCTCTTCGACCGCCGCCGACCCCTCTCGTACTGGCGGACGCTGCGCCGAGTCCGTCGCGCGCGATACGCCGCGGTACTCGACTGCCAGGTCTTCTCGCCGTCGACGACGACGCTGCTCATGATGCTCGCCAGCGGTGCGCGATGGCGGGTCGGCGTCGCCAACCGCGGCATCGACGCCGCGCTGACGCATCCGGTGCCGGTCCCCGCCTCGGCGCGCCACATCATCGAGTACTCGGCGGCGCTCGCCATACCGTTCGGTGTCGATCCGGCGCGGACCGACTGGCGCCCCGAGCTCTTTCTCGGCGACGCCGAGCGCACCGCCGCCGAGTTGCAGTGGACGACGACGTCGACGACCGCGATGGCGAGCGATCGCCGCCGCGTGCGGCTCCTCGTGAACATCTCGGCCGGCAAGGCGTCGTGCCGCTGGACGGAGGCGGGCATGATCGCGCTCCTGCAGTGGGTGGCCGAGCGCGAGAGGCCGGTCACCGTCCTGCTGATCTCGGCGCCGTCGGATTCGGCGCTTGCCGAGCGGATCGCCGCCGCGACCGGCGTGGCGCGGGCGCGCACGCCGCGGATGCGGGACGCGCTCGCTCTCGTCGCGACTGCGGACGTGGTCGTCACCCCCGACACGTCGATCACCCATGCGGCGTCGGCGTTCCACGTGCCGGCGCTCGTGCTCGCGCCGCGCGGCAAGGACGCGCACTGGGGGCCGTATCGGACGGCGGGCCGCTCGATCGCGTCGCCTGGCCGGTGGGTCGACTCGATCACGGTCGAGGCAGTCCGTGACGGGCTCGCCGCGATGCTCGACGCGTCGAGCGCCGGGCCGACCCGTCGTCCTTGAGCACGCGAGTGCCGCGCTCTAGACTCTTTTCATCTCCCCCATTCGCGTTCTCCACGATCGCGCGCTGCCTGACGCACCCTTACGCTGGACCGTTCGTGTCCCTTCCCCTCGCGGCGTGGCGCTAGTCTCCGGACTGCCGCGGGCGATCGTTCGCTATCGGGTGCCGATCGTCGTGGCGTGGATGCTGATCGCCGTCGGTCTGGTCCCGTTCGCCTCCGACGTCTCCGGGCGACTCGAGGCGAGTGCGTCACAGGTCAACGACCGCGAGGCGGGCATCGTCGAGCGCATGCTCGTCACGAAGTTCGCCTCGCCGTACGGGTCGTTCGCCGTGCTCGTCGTGACCGGGCTTCCATCGCCCGCGACACCCGCCGGTGCGGCGGCGCTCGGCCACATTCTCGCGGCGGTCGACAGCGCGCCCGGGGTCCGGCGGTCGCTCTCGTACCTCTCCACGCCGGACTCGGTCTTTCTTTCGCCGAAGGGGACGTTCGCGCTCGTCGGCCTGGACCGGAGCGGCAACCCGGCCAACGCCCTCGTGCCGGGACTTCGGGCGGCGAGTGCGCGCGCGAGTGCGACGCTCCGTCACACGTACCCGTCGCTCGAGGTCGCATGGACCGGTGATGCGCCCTTCAACTACGACGGGCGCGAGATCAGCGCGGGCGACGCGCGGAACGGCGAACGGCGGATCTTCCCGCTCACCGTCGTGCTGCTGCTCGTCGTCTTCGGCACCGTGACGGCGGCGCTCCTCCCGGCGATCGCCGGTGCGCTGGCGATCGGTCTGAGCCTCGGCGCCGCGGCGCTGCTCGCGCCGCACTGGCCGCTCTCGATTCTGCTCGAGAACATCGTGACGATGCTCGGACTCGGGATCGGCGTCGACTACGCGCTGCTGATGGTCAGCCGGTTTCGCGAGGCGCTGGCGCAGGGGGAGACGCCGGTCGCGGCCGCCGAGGAGGCGGTGCGGCACGCGGGCCATACCGTGGTCGTCTCGGGCGCGGCGGTGGCGATCGGGTTCGCCGCGTTGATCGCGGTGCCGGTGGGCGATCTGCGTTCGATCGGCGTCGGCGGACTGCTGACGGTGGCGTCGTCGGCGCTCGTGGCGACGACGTTGCTGCCCGCGTTTCTCGTCTGGCTCGGTCCGCGGGTGAATCTGGGCCGCGTGCGGCGTCTCGATCCCGCGCGCAGCGCTGCCGGCAACGCGCGCTGGCGACGATGGGGGGCGTGGGTCGCCGTGCATCCGTGGCGCGTGCTGGTCGTTGGGAGTCTGCCGCTCCTGCTGCTCTCGGCGCAGGCGACGCGGCTCAGCGACCGGCTGCCGAGTGGCGAGGACTGGCTCCCGCAGACGATGGAGTCGGCGCGCGCGATCCGGTCGATGCGGGCGATGGGAAAGATCGGGATCGTGGAGAACACGCGGGTCGTGCTCGAGCTGCCGGCGGGGTCGACGGCGTTTACGGAGGCCGGGTGGCAGGCGACGCGGCACGTCGCCGAGTGGCTCGCGCGCGATCCGCGAGTGGCGCGCGTGCGGTCGCTGCCCGCGACGATCCATGCCGACCACCCGAGTCCGACGGCGCTCGGCTACGTGCCGGTCGACCTGATCCGGTCGTTCGTGAGTCGCGATCAGCGGAGCGTGATTCTCGAGGTGATCCCGAGCGAGACGACGACGCCACGCGCGCTGAACGATTTCGTGCACGACGTGCGCGCCGAACCCGTGGCCGCGCTGACGGGGGTCGCCGGCGCCCGGCTTCGGGTC
>Ga0209611_10013771_pt1 | contig 11005 bp, 10 predicted proteins | sample S1TSphgellanicum_3_FD_187693 | JGI IMG/M metagenome (GOLD analysis project Ga0209611, IMG submission 187693) | Host-associated microbial communities from peat moss isolated from Minnesota, USA - S1T2_Fc - Sphagnum magellanicum MG (SPAdes) (version 2) | ecosystem: Host-associated > Plants > Peat...
ATGTGGCATCGCCTACCTACAAGACCTAAAAAATGCATAGGAAAGAAAGTCAAATTCACACCAAAGAAAGTAATCTAAAAATGAATTTGACCCAAAGTCTCCAGATATTGAAGACCAATTATTTTATTCGAGAGTAAGGAAAATCAGCCTTTTTTGTTCGATTTCCTTCTCAAAGAACCGTACATGACAGTTGCCCGTCATACGGCTCCCCTTATTCTCCATCTGGTATATGTTTTTAACTTGAAACCATGGGTGTGGCTCAAAGTAATCTTGTCTACATAAAGTTTGTCATGATGATGCCTGCACAAGGATATATTTTTTTGGTCAAGTACTGAGCCATCCAGTCAATTTTTTCCTTCTATGATTTAAAATGGAAAACCCGTTGATCATAACTTGGTTGGCAATATGTATGAACTCAAAATCTTTTTTTTCTTGGCCCTTATTTAAGTCTTTTCCGGACTTTATCGAACGTCCGATGTTTAACATTGCTCTTAATTGTAGGCACATTTGGGGGATTTATCGTAAATATTTTCAAACCTAAGAAAAAGATCGATCCTATTTGAGATTATATAGGTTAAATTTGCTTTCTTTATATTAAACTTAATATGAAACCTAAGGAGGTCTTTTTTAAGGAATGATGTCACATTTTTATTATATGCTTCGCCAGAAATTGAAGCCCACACAATGATAGAATTGTCTGCATAGCATGTATGGTGAAGGCGTACATAGTTTGGATCATTCTGGTCTACAAAGGTTATTATTTCTTTCATAATCAGCTTAAACTAACATCTCTCTTTTCTTTCCAAAGTAATCAAGTTACCTCCTAGCTTCCTACATTTTTGTTTGTTTAATTGGGTCATATTTTGGTATACTTTCATTTCCCGTTTCTTTTGACTTGAACCCTTATCCGGCTGGAGCTTCAGGTGCAGGATCTCTTCATTTTATTTGTGAAGGTAAATGTTGCACAATAAGAGTGAAAGCGTATTTCCTTGTAAAATGCCTAGGTCCTTAATATCTACTCCTACTATCTCGGCATTAAACATTTTATGCAATGTGTCGAAGAATCTTTGCTCATCTATAATCGTCAACATCATATCCACCAACTTTTCACGACAGATGGTGTCATACATAATATTTTGCAATGTCAAACTCCATTATCCAAGGGGTCCCCCTCCACTCTTGTTTGATTTATCTGAAAACGGTATAACATAAATGATCAAGGCGAAAACCATGAAACGCCCTTAAGAATCTTGGCTCATAGATGGCTCCCAACATTATTTTCATGGCCCCCTACACCATTTTGTCTTTAAGACTCGCCATGGTTAAGGGTCGCTTTTTTACTTTACCGGGTTTTGGTACTAGGATGTGTTTGGAAAGTTGAAATTAAAAAAACCTCCTTTAGCTTTTCAGATGTCCAGTAAATCCATTTCATACTCATTTTTTCCAAGGTTTCTTTTTTAATGTTTTTCTTAAGTTTTTGATGTTTCCTGGTTTTGATTTTAGTTGTTCATATACAACAATCTAGATTTGGGGGTCTGAAATGATGTCAATAAATTTCTTGTATTTTCCATCAATAAAAAACTTACGTATATTGTCAGTTGAAAGACAATCTAAAACAATATGTAGACACGCCTTAATTACTTTTTCATAGAATAAGGCAGACTCAATATGCCCTACTTCTTCTTAAAAACTCTCAGATAGAAGTCAAGGTTATCAAGTCATCGTTGGCCCAATCAGGTTCCCTTGATAAGTCCTGGTGATAATTATTTTAACCTTGTTTCCATCGTTTCCAGTCCCATTTAGAGAGCCTTCTAAGCATTGATTTAGTTGTGGTGAGTTTAAGATTTTTCTTCCCAACATATCATTTCTAGGGTGTCCACTATACGAGGCCTCTCCTTCCCTTGGATCAGTGAGGGAAATGGTACATACATGGCAAAAACGATCTACACTCGGCACCTTTAAATTGTGGCGAGTATACTTGACTACAGGCATGCATCCATTATTGAAGTTCGTTATCCTACTCTCCTTGACGGTAAATTTCCCGGCCTCAAAGTTTCCATGGTCGTGTCCTAAGATAATGATTGCTGAAGCAAGGATTAACATAATAGGCCCAACACAGAGACGTCCGTCTCCAGCAAGATTAGCAAGTATCGTACCTCGCGCTATCCAATAGTAGAATCCTGCAAATAAAGCAAAAATAGCTAGTTTACGAATGAATGCTATCGGAGTAGTTGGTCTAGCTTTGAACCATTCAATTTAGATGTTTTTGCAAGATTTTGTAATATTGCACATGTATATCAATTTTACTTTTTTAGAAAAATAAAAGTAAATATGAATTATCAAATAGTGTATAACTTAAGTTAAAATATATAAGCTTAAAAAAAAATTCCAAATTAGGTGAAGGTATAAGGCTTGCAAAATTATAATCATGTGATTAATGGTAAAGGTAAATGACCAACATTTACCTTGTTTATAAGGTGAAGGTGAAATAAATATTTTATAACTTTTATCCAACTATTATTTCCTTCATTGCTATAAATAGGCAAACTATGGGTAAATAAAATAAATCATAATGCCTCAAGTATGGCACATTGACAAGAGGAAAAAATTAGATTTTCAATTCACAATATTGCACACATGGAATTTAAAATGTCTTAAGAAAAATACTTGACCAAAAAATGATGACATATGATAAGAGTTTGTTAAGGTTTCATGCATGCAATGAACCTAAACCCTAACTAATAACATCTCCACCACCACAAGTAAAATTGTGGCTAATACACAATACTTTGAAAGAAGAAGCTTCTTTAACCCCTAAACACCTCTAAGATGAAATTGGTTTTTTTGTATTTAAATTGATCTAGAAAGCAAAGATTTCAATGTTTTTAATTTGAAAAGCTTTTGATTGGGTGCACACATTGAATATCTTCCCAATGATTTATTAAAAACCTAAGTCCATTTAACGATCATTTTACTTTTTATTTTAGCATTTAGTTAGAAATTTGGTTCAATCTACTTATCCATGAATTGATTTACAAATTCAATTGGATTCAAAGTTTGTAAACTTGTAATTCTTTGATAAAAATTTCAACCAAAATCAAGCAAAGGATGATGAGATAGCAAAACTAGATCGAACTCATTCAATTTCATCTGAGCACATTCAAGCGAATTTATTTTGAAATCGGTTAGACGTTCACTATTGTTAAAAATGATCAAAATGTTGCAAAACTTTATTTATAAACACACTGCTGATTTCGGAAAATGTACAAAGGTATAAGAAACAATGATGGATTTAGAGGAAAATGCTTTAAATTAAGTATTGTTGAAAATGCTTTATTAGATGCCCTAAAACCCTTGAAAATCCTTCCACTATACTACCCTAAACCCTAAAATCACTTACACCTAAAAAACCCTTACCCTAAAGTACCCTAATCCATTAAAAGCCCTTACACTAAAGAACCCTAAACCCTAAAAAAAACCCTTTAAATCAGTGTTGAAAATTCTTTATTAGATACCCTGAAACCCTTGAAAGTCCTCCCACTATAGTACCCTAAACCCTAAAATCACTTACACCTAAAAGCCATTACCCTAAAGAACCCTAAACCCTTAAAAGCCCTTACACTAAAGAACCCTAAACCCTAAAAAAACCCTTACACGAGAGAACCCTAAACCCTAAAAACCCTTACACGTTATCGTTAGGGAGTGACGACAGGGGCTACGAAGAAGAATGTCATGAAGAAGGCAAGCGATGGCGATGGACGCTCACCACACCGGAATCACTGCTCGATTTGCAATGGAGCCAAGGTTAGTTGCATTATGAAGAGCTTCACCAAATTGCAGGAATGCTCCAAATCAGAGATTGCAAGCAGTTTCGGTAGTTGTCGCAGATTGAGCGGCTTGAGAAGAGCTATGAGTACTACGCTTGCTGGGAGTTAGGGTTGTTGGTATCTGCGTTTGTTTGTTTCAGAGAGGCACGTTTGTGTGTGTCCAGAGATGGTGCGGTTCAGTGTCCGGCGAACTGCGCAGGTGGTGTCCTCGATTGCTAAAAAGCTACCGCAAGAAGCTCTGAGGCTCGCCTCCATCCCTTGCATGTCTCAAGCCTCTTCTTCTTGGGAGCTTTGTAATCGTAGTAGGTGGAAGGTGCCAAGGGCTGTAACTAGTTTGCTGGAAGGGAAGTGTCGTTGTAACAGTTTCTCGACGGTGCCGTTAGAAGAAGTGGTAGTAGTAGTAGGAGAGAAAGAGGAGAGGATCGACTTGACTCAATATCCACCACACTTGGTCAGGAACTTCTCCATCATCGCACATGTCGATCATGGCAAATCGACGTTGGCGGATCGCTTGCTGGAACTGACGGGCACCATTCGCAAAGGTCTTGGACAACCTCAGTTCCTCGACAAACTCCAGGTACAACAACAAAACTGTGAAAGAATCCAGTTTCCCATATCCTGGTTGTGTTCTGATCTCTTGTTCTTTGGATACTGATCCTCTTCAATTGTTGATTTCTCCTTTTCCTGCTTATTTTCCTGCCTGAATGCTAGTTTCCTTAGTTGATTTGCATGATTTCACATGTACATGATGGGTCTTGATTTAGACCCTAAACCCTAACCCTAAACCCTCTCCTGAACCACAATCTTTGGATGGGTCTTTGTCAGATCCATCTACTTGAAGCCTTATCTTCTTACAATAGTGGTCTGTGGGGTATCTCATTTCCATGGTGATTCTTGAGACTTGTCATGTTGCAATTGGTTTAAGGATCCACTTTGCAATATTGCAAAGGAAATGCACAGATTATGGAGTACTTTCTGGTAATTGGCTTGTTTGCTTTCCAAGTGCAGGTGGAAAGAGAGAGAGGTATTACAGTCAAAGCTCAGACGGCGACCATGTTTTATAACTATGGTTCTGGAGGCATTGGGAGCTCACCAGGGCGGTTCCTTCTGAACCTGATTGATACACCTGGCCATGTGGACTTTAGCTATGAGGTTTCACGATCTCTAGCTGCCTGCCAAGGTGTTCTTCTTCTTGTAGATGCTGCACAAGGTGTGCAAGCACAAACTGTGGCAAACTTCTTCTTGGCATTTGAGGCTGATTTGGCAATCATTCCTGTGATCAACAAAATTGATCAACTGAATGCTGATCCTGAAGGAGTCAAAACTCAGCTAAAAACAATGTTTGATATTGACCCACAAAAAGTTCTTTTGACATCTGCCAAAACTGGACAAGGACTTGAGCATGTTCTGCCAGCAGTGATCAAGCGAATTCCGCATCCAAAAGGGGTTGTGAATGCTCCTCTTCGCATGCTTTTGCTGGACTCATACTACGATGAGTATAAAGGTGTGATCTGTCATGTTGCAATTGTTGACGGGGTCTTAAAAAGGGGTGACAAGATCGAGTCTGCAGTCACCCGGCAAAGATATGAAGTTATGGACATTGGGATCCTGTATCCAGAATTGACACCTACCGGGATACTTTTGACTGGGCAGGTTGGGTAATTTTCAAGCACCCTGTACTCTACTTTTATCCACTCAACCTGATACTCCTGACTTGGTTAGCTCATTACCTATCCAAAGACAAAATAATGTGCCTATGTTTAATTGACTCTCCAGAAGTGCTTCAACGCATTGCAAAACAAGGTGATGATCTTTGGTTGAAATACTTTGTAGAGGTTACCACATGCTGACTTATCCAGTAACATAGTTGAGATAAACAAGTGTTGGATCAAGGAGCAGGTCTCAGACTGGTGAACTCAAGAAGTATGTAAATCTTTCAATATGAAACTGGGAAGTATGATATCAGTGCATGATAATTGAGCTGGTTACAACTCGATTATTGTGGTTGTTGGCAGATATGTAGTGTCTGGAATGCGGTCCACCCGGGAGGCACGAATTGGGGACACATTGTATCAGGCTTCCATGGTGGTTGAGCCTCTGCCAGGTAAGGTTCAGCAGTTGTTCACCTTGTTTTTAGAATTATTTGTGGCCTCTGCTTTGACACTCTGTTGAGCAAAGTGGGTTCTGTCATTAGTATCAACATAAGATGCATTTGAATGGCCTGACATCATGTGAACCATGAGAAAACTTCATGAATGTCAAAACACCCAAAGTTCCTCACATTTTAGCATCCCAAGTCTAAAGCAAGATCTTATTGCCAACTTTCCATCAAAGACCAATAACAGTGTGATTTATGTTTTCTGGAGCTCTGTTTACATGTATGATCAGGCAATGGCTTCTTGTTGTGTGATCACTACCAAAACCATGTGTGTTTCTGATCTTTGTTTCAGGATTCAAGCCTGCGAAGCATATGGTGTTTGCTGGGGTATATCCTGCAGATGGTTCTGATTATGATGCCCTTTGCCATGCAATTGAGCGTTTAACTTGTAATGATGCGAGTGTTTCAGTTACAAAGGAGAGCAGTGGAGCATTGGGTATTGGATTCAGGTTTGGCCCTGTGATGGCAAGAATGATGTTGGTTTGTATATTCCAGAAGTTCAGGTCAACTTTTGTGCAATGCTAGAAACACACTGCCACTGTTTTTCAAGATTAGTAATATCGTGACAGCTTTCATATGTCATTGTCAATTTTAATGTGTGCCTGTTCTACCCTTTCAGGTGTGGTTTTCTGGGACTTCTTCACATGGATGTTTTCCATCAGCGATTAGAGCAAGTAAGCCATTTGTGGGAATTTTTTTTGTATTAACTTGGGAATCATTTGGAAAGTTCTCTCTTCTGTTTTGATTGCCTCTTCAGTGTTGGGCAGTTCATGACTTTTATGAAGAACCTCCAGTTCCAGTTCTTAAAAAATAATTTAGAACAGATCTGGTTCTGGTTCCAAAAAATGGAACCCTTGGTCTGGTTCTGGTCTGGTTCTTGAAAAAAATTAATGAAGGTTCCAGTTCCAGTTCCAGTTCCAGTTCTAGAAATCAGATGGTTCTGGGTAACCCAGTCCAGAACTTGTGGTTAATTGCCGGTTAGCCCCTGGTTCTAGACATTTTACCCCCAAAAAAATATTTTCAAAAATTCCAGTTCCAGTTCTGGTTCTAGGTCTGGGTCCAGGTTAGGTTCTGGTTCCAGAACTGGGTCTGGTTTTAGACTCTGTTCTGGTTCCAGCTTCAGACCCAGGTCCCGGTCAGGTTTTACTAACTTGAACTGGAATCAGCAGTTCTAACTGGCCAAACCAGGTAACTGCCCAACACTGTTAGAAACCTAGTTATAGTGAATTTTCTACTGTATCAATTCATGAAGAAAAGCCCAAATGTCAGGGGGTAGTTCAAAATGGTTTATTCCAGGGTTTGTGTGTGAAGTTGGAAAGGCACATGTATTTGCATGGTTCATGCAACACTATGTTTTACTTTATTTTGTGGTAGGCTATGCAAATTTACTCTTCAGAGGTCAGTGTGGTGCAGGAACATGGGGCCCAAGTGATTACAACAACACCAACAGTTCCTTATATCTTTGAATATGCTGATGGAAGGTGAGCAATGAAGCAGTTAGGGCTTACTTATCCATGTGGTTGCTTGTAACTGGGCTCCATCTCAGGCAAGGTGGCAGCTTTTTAGCTTGATACTGGACTAATTAGAAGTGCAAATCATCTCTGTCTGGTTGCCTTCCTTCGTGACTGTTTTCTATGTGTGCAAATGTAATAAGGCCGAAGCTTAGGGCAACTGATGTTTCAGTTAGTTTAAAAAGCTTCTTTTGCTCTCTATTTTGCAGCAAACTTAATGTCCAGAATCCTGCAGCATTGACATCAAATTCTGGGAAACGGATTCTCACATGCTGGGAGCCAACAGTGATGGCCACAATCATTACTCCCAGTGAGTAAGCTCCCTTCCTTTCTCATGCTTTACATAGGTATATTCCATACATCCCTTGGTGTGATCAGACTTTTTTTATTGTGGAGTGCTGTAACCTGTTGAATTCTATTTTTGGGTGTGGTATGCTTGTTCATAGGGGGTTCCTGTCATTGCTTTTAGATTGTGTGTTTTGAGAGTAGAGAAACTGGCTGCTGAAGCGTACTAATGAGATGCCCTGCAAAGTAAAAGCAGTTAGTCTGTTGCTTTGTTTTGATTCACATGTAGATGTTTTTTGAGATTGCTCAGTTTGTGAAGATTCTTCAGGTCATAATTTTCTTCAAAATAATTTCAGTTGCTATGATTGTGCAGATATGTAGGCAGCCTAATGACACTATGCTCAGAGAGACGGGGCCAGCAAATTGAGTATTCCTTTGTTGATGGGTAATTTTTTGGGGTTTCCTATTGCACTCTCTCTCTCTGTGTTGATGCATATCACATTCCCTTCAATTCAGTGTGGTCTTCAGGTCTTGATAATTTGTAAGCTCACAGCATTGTTGTGCAGCCCATGGATCATTCATCTTCAATTACAGTGATTCACTGTGTGTTGATCATGTTACATTAGGAGTAGCAGCATGTTCTTATCCACCCAAAGAAGTGTTACTTTGTCACCTTGCACAGGGAAGAGTCAGCAGCAAGTAGACATTTTGTTGGTAGTATGTAAAGCTGTCTGAATTGATTAGCCTGTGACATTGGGTGAGTGTGAATGCAGGCAGCGAGCAATGCTGAAGTATAGGCTACCATTGTGTGAAGTGGTTATTGACTTCTACAATGAGCTGAAGAGCATCACATCTGGTTATGCCTCCTTTGACTATGAAGAAGCTGAGTAAGTGGCTCTCATATGGTGCATCGTTGATTTGGAGAAGTCTTTTCATCTAGGGAAACTTCAGCAAGCTCTAGATTTGCATGATTGCAAACTATGAAGACAACAAAGTCTGGGTATCTTGAGGGAGATGGGTGGGTTCAGATGAGTTCAATGGAAGACTACTGGGTACAAGAGTTTTAAGGATTGTTATGCTTTTCCAGGTACCAATCATCAGATTTAGTGAAGCTTGATGTTCTGTTGAATGGACAAGCTGTGGATGCACTGGCTACTATTGTTCATCGCTCTAAGGCTCATCGAATAGGCCGTGAACTCTGTGACAAACTCAAGAATGTTCTCAACAGGTTAGTTCTTTTCTTAATGGACAATCACATCTTTAAGTGGCCACAAATTCCAATAGCTTGATGGTTTATATTTTGTAACATATGTTAGGTTTTGGGTTGAGTCTCCTCATTTTCATATTGCTGATTTACTTTGGATCTGAAATCTCAATGACCCCATTATTGGGTGATCTCTCAATTCCACTCCAGTTGACTAATATCATAAATATGGAGTTCTCGTTACTTATGAATGTATTTGTGTCATGTTTCAAATGTTGCTGAAACTTTATTGCTCTTATCTAGATCAAGGAAAATTGTCATGAACTCAATTGCAGGAACTATTACTGCTATAAAGTTATCCTGTTAATGTGAGTCTCATTTAGGGCCAATGCAGGCAAATGTTTGAGGTGGCAATTCAAGCTGCAATTGGCAGCAAAGTTGTTGCACGTGAGACGTGAGTGACTCAAATCTCTCTGGGTTGCTGCCAAACTTTTATGTTTCTATATTTTTTGTTGACAAATGTTTTGCTTATTGATTTATTTGTTTTGTGTCAGAACTGGGCTTAGGTTCTAAGTGACAATGTTTGTATTTTTTCAGGATACCAGCAATGCGGAAGAATGTGCTTGCTAAATGCTATGGTGGTGACGTAAGCCGCAAGAGGAAGCTTCTTGAGAAGCAAAAAGAAGGCAAGAAGCGGATGAAACGTGTAGGGTCTGTTGACATTCCACAGGAGGCGTTCCATTCGCTACTCAAGACTTCCAAAGTGTAAACCAAATTGTGAGTGACACTATCTTTGATATGCTGCAACAGGTTTGAAAATTTGCTAGAACCTGCCTAGGTTTCAATTGAGACTGTCCTCTTGATGAAGTGTTGAATCTGTTGCTCACATTCTGAAAGCTGGAAATGTAAGCTTGTTGGAACGGTCAAAAAAGATCATGCTAATGGGCTACTTGCCAGTACAGGTTTTTGCCATACACCTGATGGTCCTTTCAAAGCTTCAATCTAGTTAAGTACTTGGTTTCTGGTCACTTATGTACTTTTCTGGCATATTCTACAGATTTGTCTATGTTTACTGGAGGACAAAGACTCTGGTATATATGACGAACCAGGTTATGGCAAAACAGTAATATTTGTAGTGTCCACTTTGTAGATGCCAAGGCCTTACCTTTAGGTGTTTGACTCTAAAACCCTCTGGCTTAAGCAATTGCTTCAATTAATATAGGAAAAAGCTATCACTGAAAAAATTGGAGGTTACATTCACTAGGGGATGTTTAAACAAGATGATAAGATGCAAAATTTGCATGAGGAAGTCAAGGAAATGCTAAACTGATGAGGTGCAGGCTCCTATGAAGAAATCAAAACAGGGAGATTTCAGTGAAAGTATGAGGAAATCAAAACAGGGATATTTGTAGTGTCCACTGTTGATGGTGAGTTATCTTCCAACTATTCTTCTTTTAAGTTACAGACCACAAGTACTTGTCATGGGTAGATGACATATTATGTATAGATCTGTAAAAGGTGCTCACTTTGCTAAATGACAAGGTCATTTCATTGGAGGAAGCTGACTCCAATTGCCTATGAGTGTGAATCTGTCCATCCCATTCCTCCAAAGCTAGATCAAGACCCGACACAAAACCATGTAATGGTGATGGAGAAGAGTGGCAGTCCAAACAAAGGATCACAACCTCCTCATTTTCATGTTGTCATGTTCACAAGATTTTCAACATGGGTGTGGCTTAATGTTAGTGCTGGCATCCTTACAAGCCTCAACAAACTAACTCTTCATGACTTTAGTCCCCCAAAGTGAAGCCCAATCACCACAATTTTATCATTATTGTGGAACAAAAAGTTCAAAGTATTTAGTAAAATGGAAATCAAGCAGATCTCTTGCTCAGGTACAATCCTGATATGACTTTCAAACTTGAAGCCATAGAAACTTCTCATTGGAGTTTGTGATGTGTATCTACTGCTGCTAAATTCCGAACTCTCGCAAGGGGTATGATAGTAAAATTGTTTGGAT
>Ga0209611_10013772_pt1 | contig 11005 bp, 6 predicted proteins | sample S1TSphgellanicum_3_FD_187693 | JGI IMG/M metagenome (GOLD analysis project Ga0209611, IMG submission 187693) | Host-associated microbial communities from peat moss isolated from Minnesota, USA - S1T2_Fc - Sphagnum magellanicum MG (SPAdes) (version 2) | ecosystem: Host-associated > Plants > Peat...
TGACGGTGCGGCCGGTCATCAGCCGTTCCATCGCCTCCTGAATCAGCGCCTCGGATTCCGAATCCAGGCTCGCCGTCGCCTCGTCCAGAATCAGTATCGGCGCATCGGCCAGAAACGCCCGTGCAATCGCCACGCGCTGCCGCTCACCGCCTGAAAGCTTCACCCCGCGCTCGCCCACCAGCGTCGCGTAGCCTTTTGGCAGTTTCACGATGAAATCATGCGCGTTCGCCAGCCACGCCGCGCGTTCGATTTCCTCCGCCGTCGCGCCGGGGCGGGCGTAGGCGATGTTCTCGGCCAGCGAACGATGAAACAGAATCGGCTCCTGCGCGACGATGGCGATTTGAGACCGCAACGATTCCTGGCGCACCGCGGCGATGTCCTGGCCATCGATCAGAATTTTTCCACCCGTCACGTCATGCAGCCGCTGCACCAGCTTCACGAAAGTGGTTTTGCCGGACCCGGAATGACCCACCAGCCCGACCCGCTCACCAGGTGCAATCTCCAACGAAAAATCATTGAACAACGGCTCGACATGCCGGCCGTAGCGGAAATTCACGCGGTCAAAAACAATGCCGCCAAGCTGGATATCGATTGCAGGTGCCGCCACCGCGTCCATCACGCCCAGAGTCTGCCCGTGCAGATCCACAAGCTCCTCCATCTCGTTCACCGCGCGCTGCAAATTGGCAATGTGAAAGCCGATATCACGCAAATAGCCGAGCACGATGAAATACGCCGTCAGCACGGTCGCCACATCGCCGGGTGTGGCGGCGCCGGTCCACCACAACCACACCGCAAGGCCGGTGACGGCGGTGCGCAACACCATCAGGGCAAAACCCTGGATGGTGCCGGAAAACGTGCCGCGCACCCAGGTGCGCCGGGTACGGTGCGCCCATTTGCGCAAGGTCTTGTCCAGCAGCGCGTCTTCCCGCGCCTCGGCGCCGAAGGATTTCACCACCGCGTTACAGGTGATGGAATCCGCCAGCGCGCCACCCACCCGCGTGTCCCAGCGGTTGGAAAGCTGTGCCGCCGGCGCCACCCAACGCACCGAAAGTGCCGCCGCCAGCGCGATATACAGCGCCGAACCGACCGCCAGCAGCAGCCCCATCACCGGCCAGCGCAGCCCCAGCACCACGGCGGAGCCTGCAAGAATCGAAATCGCCGGCAACAAGGCGATCAGCAGCGTATCGTTGAGCATGTCGATCGCCCACATCCCCCTCGTGATCTTGCGCTGTACGGAGCCGGCAAAAGTGTTGGAATGCCAGTCGGCGGAAAACCGCTGCACGCGCCAGAACGCATCGCGCGCCACCTCGGCCATGTTCACCAAGGTCAGCGCCACGATGCCGCGAAACCCCGCATAGCGGAACAAATTCTGCGAAAACCCAAGTGCGGCCATGGCGCACACCGCGATCAGCGCCGCGTGCAGCGCCTGCGCGCGATGGGCGGCGGTTTCCGAAACGGCGGTCACCAGATTGCCGGCGTAGACCGGCAGAAAAACATCCGTCATCGTCGCCAGAACCATGGCGCCAGACGTCAGCGCCACCAGATCGAGATGGGCGCGCCAATGGCGGAGCAAAAAATTCAGCACGGCACCCATCGGGCGCGCGGCACTCTTGTTCAATGCAGACATTTCTGCTCCCAGCGCCGCCGGCGGCACTGGCCTTTCAAAATTAACGATAGCCGCAATGCGGCGAAAATTTCAGGCGGGGAAAAGGGCCGTTAGGCCGAATAGGGCGTGAGTTTGACAGGCCCAAAAACCGTCCCAAAGGGCGAACGAACAAATGAAATCATCAAGCCCTCCTTCAACGGGGTGAAACGCGGATTTTTGTTCCTATCAAGCCGGTGGGGCGTTGTCCAGAAGTTTCTTTTTCACCGGACTTGTTCGCGGCACCAGGTCTCGAACTCCGCCTCGTACATCGGCCGGCTGATGTAATAGCCCTGCAGGAAATCGCAGCCCCAGCTCGACAGATATTCCAGCATTTCCATGCTTTCCACACCTTCGGCCACCACCGCCATGCCGATCTCATGCGCCATCGCGATCAGCGATTTCACCACCTGCTGCTTCTGCAAATCGCCCTTCAAGCCGCGGATCAGCGACTGGTCGATCTTCAATATGTTCGCCGGCGTCGATTGCAGATAGGCGAAACTATTCTGCCCGGTGCCGAAATCATCGATCGCGACGCTGACCCCGTGATCCCTGAGTGCCCGGACCTTCACATTGGCGGCGCCGAAATTGGAAAACGGCCGGCTCTCCGAAAATTCCAGCTCCAGATGTTTCGGGTCCAGCTCGAAATGCTCGAGCAGCTTGATGACGCGCTCAACAAAATCATCCTCATCGAGATTCTTGACGGACATGTTGACCGCGACCGCCAGGTCCATCTTGCTGTTCTGCCATTTCACCGCCTGCCGGATCGCATGCGCCAGCACCCAGTTCGAGAGTTCGCGGATCAGCCCGGTCATTTCGATCAACGGGATGAATTCACTCGGTGGAATGATCCCCAGGTTCGGATGCCGCCAGCGCAGCAGCGCCTCGGCGCCGATGCAATGGCCGGTTCTGGTGTCGGTCCGCGGCTGGTAGACCAGCTCGAATTCCTGGGTCGACGACAATGAATGGCCGACATCCGAAATAATCGAGAACGCCCGCCGGTTGTCCTCGGCCAGATCGTAATTGCAGACGGTGTAGCCGGTGGCGGAGCGGGCGCTGACCTGGCCGGCGATGAAGGTCGCCTGCAACACATCCTGTGCCGTGCCCAGGCCTTTTTTCAGGTCACAAACGCCGATTCCGGAGGTGATCGCGATCGGAATGCCGCGGCAGATGATTGCCTCGCCCAGCTTGGCCACCAGCTTGCTCAGGAAAATCTTATGGATTTCGGCGTGCTCATCGAGAAACGCCTTGAAATTCTCGTAAGTCGAGGGTTCCAGAATAAAGCCGACGCTCCAGAACCCAACATTATACAGCGTCGTCTGGGCGGTGAGAAAATCCAGGCTCGCCAGGCGCACGTCGATGATCGTATCCGCCAGCTCATAGCCGAAAATCCGGATGATCTCGTCATAATCCTTGGTGTCGGCGATGTTGATCACCACCAGGAACGCCTGGTTCTCGGCCAGCGGCATGCGGCTCACCGCCTGCAGGGCCGTCAGCAGATCTTCGCGGGTGGCCAGCACGGTTTTGCCGCCGCCGGCGGTTTTTCGCGCCGCTATGCCGGTAAGTTTGGTGTCGGGCCGATTGTCCATGGCTGCAAAACCCTATCCCGAAAATTGAAGATGACGGGTAAACGGCGCCGCGGCGGGGGCGGCACACGAAGCCACCATCAACCCTGGCGTGCTCCCGCGAAAGCTTCGGAATCTACTCATGCCGGCCCGAAGCTGGTTACGACACCTTCGTCAATGCGCCGCCAAACCCCGCCGCCAGCGGTTGAATGCCGGAGGCCAGCAACGCGCCAAACACCTCCGGCAGCACCGGCCGGCTGAAATAATAGCCTTGCACCTCATCGCATTGCTGCGACTGCAGGAACAGCAGTTCTTCCAACGTTTCCACGCCTTCCGCCACCACCCGCAGCTTCAGGCTGCGCGCCATGCCGATCACCGCCGCCACAATCGCCGTGTCGCCGCCGCCATTGCTGATCTGGCGAACGAAGGACTGGTCGATTTTGAGAACGTCGATCGGAAACCGCCGGAGATAGCTCAACGACGAATACCCCGTCCCAAAATCGTCGATTGCGATGCTCACCCCCTGTGCGCGCAGGGCGCTCAGGATCGAAATCGCGGTTTCCGCGCGCTTCATCAGCACGCTTTCCGTCAGTTCGAGTTCCAGCAATGCCGGGTCAAGCCCCGTCTCGGCCAGAATATCAGACAGATTCTTCAGAAAATTCTCGTCCCGGAATTCCATCGAGGACACATTCACCGCCATCCGCGCCGCCGGCAGCCCGGCATCCAGCCAGGCGCGGGCCTGGGTGCAGGCCTCCCGCAGAACCCAGGCGCCGATCGCCAGGATCAGACCCGAATCCTCGGCAATCGGAATGAACTGCGCCGGCGACATCAGCCCGCGCGCCGGATGGGTCCAGCGGATCAGCGCCTCGACCCCGGAAATCACCCCGGTCAACAGATCGATCTTCGGCTGGTAATGCAGGGCAAACTCCCGGCGTTCCAGCGCCCGCCGCAGGTGTTCCTCAATCGACTGGCGCTCGACGGCGCGGATGTTCATCGCCGGCTTGAAATACTGGAAGTTCTGGCGGCCATTCTCCTTGGCCTGATACATCGCTGTGTCCGCGTTCTTGATCAGTGTTTCCGCGTCCAGGCCGTCATCGGGATAGACGCTGACGCCGATGCTGGCGGTGACGTGCAGATCATGCCCGGCGATGTTATGCGGCTTCGCCACCGCCGCCAGCAGCCGGGTCGCGGAAATCACCGCACCTTCGGCCTCCTTCATTTCATAGAGCAGAATGACGAATTCGTCGCCGCCCTGCCGGCTGACCGTGTCGGAGCCCCGCACCCCGGCCACCAGGCGCTGGGCGACCGATTGCAGAAGCTGGTCGCCGACCGCATGGCCGAGGGAATCGTTGATATGCTTGAAGCCGTCCAGGTCGAGAAACAGCACGGCGATCTGAATTTCGTGCCGCGTCGCGAAAGCGATCGCCTGGGTGATCCGGTCGTTCAGAAGAATCCGGTTGGGCAGGCCGGTGAGAAAATCATGCTGCGCCGCATGGATGATCTGCGCCGTCATCGCCCGCGTCCGCGTCGCGTCCCGCAGCACGAAAACCGCGCCGGTCCTGATGCCCGTGTGATCATGAATCGGCGCAATGCTGTTCTCGACCGGTAGCCGCAGCCCGTCCCGGCGGACCACCACGGCATCCGGCGGCAGACGGATCGTCCCAACCGCATCGGTGGGCGCCAGCACCGGCGTGCCGGTGGCGGCACTGACAATCGCGAACACTTCCGCCATCGGCCGGCCGATGGCTTCCTCGCCCGACCATCCCGTCATGGTCTGCGCGGCGGCGTTGAGAAACGTGATCCGCCCCGACAGATCCGTACAGGCCACGGCGTCGCCGATGCAGTTCAGCGTCACCACCGCGCGCTCCTTCTCGGCGATCAGCGCATCCTCCATGATCTTGCGCTCGACGGCATAGCGCAGCGAGCGCACCAGCCCGCGCGCCTCGATCTCGCCCTTGATGAGATAATCCTGGGCGCCCTCCTGCAGCGCCTGCACCGCCATCGACTCGTCATCCAGCCCGGTCAGCACCACCAGCGCCGCATGCGGTGCCGCGATATGCGCCCGCCGGACGGCCGTCAGCCCCTGCGCATCGGCAAGGCCAAGGTCCAGCAGAATGACATCAACCTTATTCGCGGCGAGATAGGCCTCCGCCTCACCCATGAACGCCACCCAGGTCAGCTTCATGCCATGGTTGCCGTATTCGTTCAGCATCTCCTTCAGCAGCCTGGCGTCTCCGGGATTGTCTTCAATCAGGAGTACGTCCTTAACCGTCCCCGCGCTCATCCGTGCTTGGCTTTCTGCGCCAGCCGCACCTTGGTCACCCAGAAATCGACGATGCTGGCGACCAGGGCGTCGAAGGCGTCGAGCTGGACCGGCTTCGTCAGGTAGCAATTCGCGCCAAGCTGGTACGCCTTGGCGATATCCACATCGGATTGCGAGGTGGTGAGAATCATCGTCGGGATCGTCTTCAGCCCGTCATCGGATTTGATCCGGGCCAGCACCTCGCGGCCATCCATGCGCGGCAGGTTGAGATCGAGCAGGATCAGGTCCGGCCGCGGCGAGAGCGCATGCGCGCCCTCCTTAAGCAGAAAGTCCATCGCCTCGACACCGTCGGTCGCGACATGCATGACAATCGTCGGGTTGGCCTGGCGGAAGGCTTCCCGCGTCAGCCGCACATCGCCGGGGCTGTCCTCGACCAGCAGCACGGTGACGATCTCAGGCCCGGCGCGGCCAACCGGCATCGCTGTCATTCGCTGCTCGCCAGAATGAACCGGAATGTCGATCCCATTCCGGGCTGTGATTCAACCGAAATCGTCCCGCCATGCCGCTCGACGATCTTCTTGCAGATCGCCAGACCCACGCCGGTGCCGGCAAATTCCTCGCGCTTGTGCAGCCGCTGGAACATCCCGAAAATCCGCTCGAAATACTGCCGCTCGATGCCAAGCCCGTTATCCTTCACCGCGAAAATCCATTTCTTGCGGCCGTACACCTCCGCCGAGACATGCACCTCCGGCACCCCCTTGTTCTGATATTTGATGGCGTTGCCAACCAGATTCTGGAAAAGCTGGACCAGCTGCCCCTCATCGGCCAGCACCATCGGCAGCGAATCGTTGGTGACGATCGCCCCGGTTTCCTCGATCGCGCCGCGCAGGTTGGCCAATGCCCGCTGCAACGCCTCCTCGCTGGAGGTCTCGGCCAGATTGCCCTCATTCGCACCAACCCGCGAATACGCGAGCAGATCCTGGATCAGCCGCTGCATCCGTGTCGCGCCATCCACCGCATAGGCAATGAACTCATCCGCGTCAGTGTCCAGCTTGCCCTTGTAGCGCCGCGCCAGCAGCTGGGTGTAGCTGGTCACCATGCGCAGCGGCTCCTGCAAATCATGCGAGGCCAGATAGGCGAATTGCTCAAGCTCCTCATTGGATTTACGCAATTCCTCGACCTTTTGCAGCAGATGCGTCTCGGCATCCTTGCGGACGCTGATGTCGCGGATCGCCGCGGTGACCAGCGTTTCTTCGGCACTTTCCAGCGGACTCAGCATGATCTCGATGGGAAATTCGCTGCCGTCCTTGCGCAGCCCGGTCAGCTCGATCCCGGTATCGATCTGCTGCGCCAGCGCATCCTCGGCAGAGCGCAGGCCATCGGCGTGCAGCCGTTCGGCAAACCCGTCGGGGACGATGTTGGTCACCTGCTGGCCGAGCAACTCATCGCGCCGGTAGCCAAATTTTTTCTCCGCCTGCAGGTTCAGAATCACGATTTCGCCGGTCTGGTTCACCACCACCATCGCATCGGGTGCGGCTTCCAGCAGCCCGCGATACTGGCCCTCCAGCAACGCCAGAGTCTTCTCCGCCTTGCGGCGCACGGTGATGTCGCGGATGGCAGCGGTCACCAGAATGCCTTCGGGACTCTCCAGCGGACTCAGCATGATTTCGATGGGAAAATCGCTGCCATCCTTGCGCCGGCCGGTCAGCTCGATTCCGGTGTCAATCTGCTGCGCCAGCGCCTCATCGGCGGTCCGTGTCTCGTCCAGCAACAGCCGCTCGGCAAAGCCGTCGGGGATGATGTTGGTCACCTGCTGGCCCAGCAACTCATCCCGGCGGTAGCCGAATTTTTTCTCCGCCTGCAGGTTCAAAATCACGATCTCGCCGGTCTTGTTGACCACCACCATCGCATCGGGTGCGGCTTCCAGCAGCCCGCGGTAGCGGCCTTCCATCTGCGCCAGGTGGCTTTCCGCCTGCCGGCGCACGGTGATGTCGCGGATGGCGGCAGTGACCAGAATGCCCTCGGCACTGTCCAGCGGACTCAGCATGATTTCGATGGGAAAGGCGCTGCCGTCCTTGCGCCGGCCGGTCAGTTCGATGCCGGTGTCGATCTGCTGCGCCAACGCCTCATCGGCGGTTCGCGTCTCATCCAGCCGCAGCCGCTCGGCAAAGCCCTCGGGGATGATGTTGGTCACCTGCTGGCCCAGCAGCTCATCCCGCCGGTAGCCGAATTTTTTCTCCGCCTGCAGGTTGAGGATGATGATCTCGCCGCCCTGGTTGACCACCACCATCGCATCGGGGGCAGCTTCAAGCAGGCCGCGATAGCGCTCCTCCATCTGCGCCAGCACCCGGTCCGCCCGCCGGCGCACGCTGATGTCGCGGATCGCCGCCGTCACCAGCACGCCTTCGGTGCTCTCCAGCGGGCTTAGCATGATTTCGATGGGGAAGGCGGTGCCGTCCTTGCGGCGGCCGGTCAGCTCGATTCCCGTATCGATCTGCTGCGCCAGCGCGTCTTCCGCCGAGCGCAGCCCGTCGGCGTACAGCCGTTCGGCGAAACCTTCGGGGATGATATTGGTAACCTTCTGGCCGAGCAGCTCGTCGCGGTGATAGCCGAATTTTTTCTCCGCCTGCAGGTTGAGAATCACGATCTCGCCGCCCTGGTTGACGACCACCATGGCGTCGGGCGCGGCTTCCAGCAGTCCGCGATAGCGGCCATCCATCTGCGCCAGATGGCTCTGCGCTTCCTTACTGACGCCCACGTCCCGGTAGGCCGGAAAGTCCTGGACCGGGGCCTGCGGCATTTCCATACGGATCTCCAAGGGGGGGTAGCGGCCAGACGGCCACCCTGTAACATGCAGAGGTTGTACCGGACGTACAGCCTCGGAAACTACTCATGCGCCAGCACATGATAGTGAGCGAACAACAGGTTGGCACCGGATCGTTCGCAATACCCTGACATTCAGGGCATCTTCGGATACCAGACACCACCTGAGATTGCAAGTAATTTTTAGTTAACGAAAATTATGACCTACCGGCATGATCTAGGCAGACAAGCGAGAGCGTCCTGGATGATCGGCAAATGATCCGGCACCGCGAACATTTGCTCCTGCAAATACGCTATGTTCACAACGTGCACCGCGGCCGCGTCATCGCCGGGGCTGAGCGGAAGACTGGCCAGATCACCTGGTACATGGATGCCGAACCCTTGCGTGGAGACAGTGAAAAAATCGCCTTTCTTCACAGCCGTTCCGGCGATATCGTTCCAGGCGCGGCGGATATCGAAACCGCGGTCGAACCGCCGCGGACCGGCGGTAAATGTCGTGCACCACGTCCGCAACGCGGCACTGATGCCGGTTTCCTCCACCGCCTCCCGCAGGGCCGCCGTCAGCCCATCCTCCACCACGCCGTCCACATCGTCCAGAAACCCGCCGGGCAGCGCCAGTTTTCCTTTCCCTGGATTATGCCGCCGGGTGATCAGCACCACCTGGTCACGATCATCCAGCAACACGGCATCGGCCGCATGGCGCGCAAAGAGTTTTGCGCTCCCGCCATCCGGCAAGGCAATCATCCCCAGGTCATGCGCCGCCTGATCCGGCGCATCGCCGAAGTTTTGCGCCAGAACGCGCGCAATGATCGCCGCCTGGAGCGCCGGGTCGACGATCATATGGTCTATGATGAATGCCATGGAGGCCAGATTATGCGCCGCGCCGCCGCCGGCTACAACCAGGGCCAGAACCGGATCAGGCCAAAAATAATCCCCGCCCAAATTGCTATCGAAACAAGCAGCGCAACCAGCAGCGAAACCCCCGGCAGCCAGCGGCGTGTTGCCACGCGGGCGGTAGGCCGCGGCACCGCCGCGCCATCCTCAAGACGGCGATAACGCGACTCATCCACGACCTGGAATCCCCCCACAAGTTTTGCGCCGGTGCCAAGTCCCGCCGCGCCCGGAACGCATAGTCCGCACTATACTCACATTCATGCGCGGGTATACGGATATCTGGTCAAGCAGCGACCGGCGCCTCGTAGGCCCTGGCGGTGTCACGCCCATCGTGCTTGGCCTGGTAGAGTGCAAAGTCGGCGCGGCGGACAAGCTCTTCGGCCTCATAGGCATCAACAGCCGGGTCGAATGTCGCGATTCCCAGGCTCACCGTCACCAGCCCCAGGGCCATCTCGCCCCGCCGCAGCGCAAGCTCGCGGACTTCCGCCCGCACCGCCTCGGCCATCACCTTGGCACCCGCCGGATCGGTCCGTGGCAGCACCAGCGCGAATTCTTCGCCGCCATAGCGCGCGATGAAATCCGCCGGCCGGCGCGTGGCTTTGCGAATCGCGCCGACAATCGCGATCAGGCACGCATCGCCCATCTGGTGGCCGCGCACATCGTTATAGGATTTGAAATGATCAACATCGATCATCAGCAGCGAAAGCGGTGTCTGCTCGCGCACGGCGCGCCGCATTTCGCGCGGGAATTGCTCGATGAAATAGCCGCGGTTGAAGGCGCCGGTCAGCCCGTCATAAAGGGCGCGCTCCGTCAGCCCGATGCTCGATCTCAGCAGCCGGTCGTAAAGCTGGGCGAATTCGAAGATGAGTACGCACAGCACCACCGAGGACGACACCACGCTCAGCAATTGCCCGGCGTACCAGCCCAGCGTGTACCTGGCGCCGCCGACCACCATCAGCACGGCGTCGCCGATGCTGGTGAGCAGTGCCACACCCACCCACAGACTCAACAGATCGCGCAGCCTGGTGATCCAGAGGCAGGCCGCGATCGCCATCACATTTGCCGAAGCCACCACCGGCCATGCGTCGAAATCCGCCCGCGTATGGTAGACATTATTGGAAATCAGTTGCGGCAGCCGGCCGCCGCCGCCGATCACGATCCAGGCCAGCAGCAGCGCCGCCAGCGGGCCGCCGATCATTAACATGCCGCTCACCCGCCTGAGACCTTTCGAGCATTCGCCGCGCAGCCGCACCGCCTGCACAAGCAGCGCCGCCAGCACGAACACGGGGTAGCCGGTGTGCCAGACCAGCCACATCCAGGGCGCGGTCTGCTGCCCGGCACCGAACAGCCCGCCGGCCGAAAGCGCGCCCGGAAAAATCAGCACCTGCACCGCCGCGACGACCATAACGAACCCGTAGGCGCCGGCCAGCGAGCCGAGAAACGCCTCCCGCGACGAGCGGTACTGGATGATGAGCAGATAGGCCGTCATTCCGTCGATCAGGAACACGGTCGTCACATACATGGGCAGAAACGGCTGGATCACCGGCAGCGGCATCCGCGCCTCCGGCAGCAAGGCGATCACCGCCAGCACGATCAGCCCGGCGACAAAACCGGCGGCAAAGATCGGCCGCGCCGATTCATGGGTTGATAATATACCGCTCACTGTCACCCTCTAACAATCTTTTGCTCCGGTCTCGTTCATGACTCGAAGCGCCGAATCGATTCGTGAATCAACTAGCAGAGTTGCCAAGCCGTTCAACGATTTTTTGAAATCAGACCCGCCATTTTCCGCCGCGAAACCTAGGCGCTTCAACAAGC
>Ga0209611_10013776_pt1 | contig 11000 bp, 8 predicted proteins | sample S1TSphgellanicum_3_FD_187693 | JGI IMG/M metagenome (GOLD analysis project Ga0209611, IMG submission 187693) | Host-associated microbial communities from peat moss isolated from Minnesota, USA - S1T2_Fc - Sphagnum magellanicum MG (SPAdes) (version 2) | ecosystem: Host-associated > Plants > Peat...
AAATTATAATAATTACTGAAATATATATATATATATATATTAATCTCAATTTTTTAATTAATTAGAATATTATTATAAAAATGCAGAAAATATTTTCAAAGTAAAAATATACTTATTAAAAATAAATATATTTATTTTAATAATTCATAAATAACTATAATGAATGAAGTAATAATATGAATAATAAAAATAAAATAATTACCCTTGGCTACCAACTAGTTAATGTTATTTTTATTACTAAATATTTATATTGATATTTATTATTAACTATAAAAATGATAAAGGGAATAATTATAATAAAATAGTTAGATTAGGCTAGATTTAAAATGTATTATTAGATTTTTAAAAGTTAAAAATTAAAATTATTAATTATTAATTACTAATTATTTCAGTTATTATTATTTTTTTGGTTATTTAGTTATTAATAATTAACTAATTATTTCAATATTAATGATTAGTTAATTTTTATTTACTTATTTATCATATTTACTTATTTATTTATTTATATGTACTTTATTCATTAATTTATTAGTTGACTACTTAGCTAATTAATTAGTTAGTTAGTTAGTCATTTACCTACTTAATTATATATGTTTCAAGATGATAATGAAAACCAAAACATATGGGATAAATGTTTTTGGTCATAAAAATAGTTTGTTACTAAAAATGTATATTTGTAAACTAATTGTAGTTATAAAGTTTATCCCATATGTTTTGGCTTTCATTCTCATTTTGAAAAGTATATAAACAAGGTGTTTTGCTTTACATTTTCATATTTAAAAACATGGACATATGGGATGAACAAATAAAAAAGGCGTAACCCAAAATAAAATATAAATATTCAAATACTTACACCTAACTACTTACCTCCCTAACTTACCTACCTACCTACCTACCTAAATAGGTATTTAGCCTAGGTAGGTAAGTAGGTCCTATTTAGACATGTGTTTAGCCTAAATGGGTGGGTGAGTGGGTACTTAGTTTAACCTACATACTTAAATGTTGATTTAAATTTATTTTGGAAAAATTCAATTAATATTCCACATGTCACAATCTAAAACCATCCAAACATAAAAATTAAACGTTTGGAATTATTTCAAAATTATAATAAAAATATTTTTAATCATAAAGTTCAGACACATGGCAACACATAACTTGTTCCCATTGTTCACAAAAATAGTCACATCCTAGTTATAAGCGACAATACATATATGACTAGTTAAAGGATGAAGGTGTATTTCATTGATTTTTTCTTCATCCAAAATTCTTTGTCGTTTGAAACTATTATCAATGCGACTTGTCCACGATGATTATTAAGATTTTAGTTACTAATGGCGCCTACGACTAAAAATGAATTGCAAGGACCAATTGCAAAATGACCCTTTTCTATTAATGTATGGCTTTTGGGTTTTGCTTCAAAACAACGCCAATTCTTGTGGTATCATGCTAAAAGTTCATGAAATAACAGTTCACAATACACTACAATAGAAAGTTGGTTTTTTATAATACCCTATCACCATTCCTAGTTTGGTTTTTGTCAATATGGTCATTGTTCCTCCAAGACTGAATAAACTCAAAGTCTATCCTTTATGTTTGGTCAGAAAGACTATAATTTGTGCACACTCAAGATTTGTTGAAGTCGAGTGCATTTGATTTCTTCAATTTTGAGTGCAATGTGCTCACAAGTGTTTTGTCTTTCACCATTTGAATCCACAAGGATGTTGTAACATCTAAGTGTTTGTTTCAAAATATATGTCAATGGTTGATGTATTACTATGGAATGGGCTAGTTCCACCCTAGAATGTAGGAACACCAATAGGATGAACTATTGTTAATGATCAATTCTATAAGGGCCTATTTCAGAATGTGAATGGTTTTCCCCACCATCAATTCACATGTCAAGTTTTTTTTTCCACTATGGAATCACATTACACCTCAAAATGATTGCACCAAAACTAACAAATGGTTGCCTGTGACAGCTAAGAAAATGTTTGAATAGGACATTCCAAATGGTTACATATTATGGAACATGTTATTGCACAAGGAAACATGTCAAATGAAGTAGGATGAAATGATGTTCCATCTAGTGGTATTAAATTGTACCATGGCTTATTTGAAAGTGTCCATGACCTTTGATTCCCAAAATGAGTGAAATTGATAGAACCAAAAATGGAACCAGCAAATGAGCCACTTATTACATCGAAGAAATTTTTTTCAAAAATACATGAATACCATTTATTGTTTAGGGCTTGCAACTAACATCACCCTAAAGCAATAGTGTCACAAATCATAATACCACAATTTCTAACATTGCAAGTTATCATCAACTTGATAAACATTATTTCAACATGTTCACACATGACATTAATTAATAACTAACATTGACTTATCTTTTTGGAGTTTGCAATCTGGTTCACATTTTTAAAGGATTTTTCCCCCTACCTTTTGGAAAGACATAAACATAATTAAAAATAGACAAAGACACATGCTAAACATTGAAATAGGGCAAAATGATAACACTTGTGGAGTGCATGAAAAAAATGAGTTATATAGGAAGTCAAGTAGGTGTTTAGGGTCTAGGAACCCAAGAAGGGTAGGGCAATGTTCATAATTTTGTTAATGTAGTTCACATGTAAGTCTATCCAAACCCTAATTGTAGAACTATTAACAAGACAAATCAAATCATGGCTAAACAAATAAATGTGAACAATCGACTGACATTGATAGACAATCCATTACAACTTTCAACATAATAGTTGCATGTGCACCTCCATTTAACAACCTTCCAAGAACCACATGGCACCATCCCCACCATTCAAAAAAGTCATTAAACCTTAACCCTAATCATCCCAAGCAACAGTACATGTGGTTAGATGGTTGCTCTTCACAATTCAAAAGCAAAATTCCATGGTTTTTTTATTAACCACTACCCATTTCTAACTAGGGGGTGTACATTATTGTGGAGTTTCTTTGGGACAGGTCATGGTAAAAGGCTTCATGATGGTGCTAAAATAGTTCTAAAAATATTTATTAAGCAAGCTCAATTGGATGCAAGTGGCCCCAAATTGTAAAATGTAGAAGATGTGGTTGAACTTCAGCGCTAGCAGTTGAGTTTGCAACTTGAGACTTCATACATAAGACATATGAGCCAAGTAACATGTGTGTTTTGGCATGTGAAGATTTCAAAGGTTAATTGACAAACCATTTACACATGTGACAACATTAAGGGATGTTGCAAAATACATTCAGTTAAATCTTTTAGTGGCAGTGATGTCAACAAGTTGCTTAAAACAGACCTTGCTTGCTTCTAATACCACTGTTTGGATTCCAATTTCATAGCTTGTGTGAATTTGGCATGGACCAATCCTTGGGATATAGAAATCGTTAATTCCAATAATCTAGGTTATGTTTGTTCTGTGATTCAAACAAGTGAAGATGAAAAAGAATGGGATCAATTTGGTGAATCTGGCAAGTATTTGGCTCATTGCTTAACGGCAGGTGATAACTTTACAATCAATGTTGAAGAAGATAATGAGGAAGATGTGAATTTCTATATTCTTCTTTGCACACAAGCAATGCATAATGTGAAAAAGGATTTTACAGACCCTTGGAAGATAAAATTTAGAATTTAGGTGACATTGTGGCAGGAAGGTATTATCAAAAATGGGGCACGAATGAGGCTAGTTATGTGTTTTTGAGAAGATCTCCAATAGTTTTTTTTACATGTTTCCCATGTCAAAGCCATTACATTTCCTATGTTGCCTTCCAACCATAGGGTTTCTGGCAATGACTAAGTTTTTACCTTGCTAGAGTACTCATTTTGTGGTATTATGCAAGCTCTTACTACTTTAGATGAAGATCTTGATTAAAGGTGGATTACATACCTTGTCAGATGTTCTGAAGGCTTTGGTTTAATCATGAACTTCAAACTATTTTGATTTGTTATGGAAAGCTAGTCTTTGTGTATGTGTATGTCATGCATTGAACTGACTCTATTGTTTTTTGGGGTTCACATTTTGTAACTTGTGTATATGGACAAGTTTTTATTCAACCCATTTATATGCCATTTCTTATTTTGACATTTGCCTGATAGATTGTTGGTATGTATTCGCAGTAGTCTTTGTTACATATTGTGCCATGGACTTTGAATTTTTTAGAAGATGTACAATTTAACACTAAAAATTGGGGAGTGGAGGTCACTATGACCACTAAAGAGGTCATTATATCATGTTTTCTATCCATTTTTTTTTTCTTCTTGTTTTCTTACCCCAAATGTCATGAATGAATGTGCTTACATCATGGTTCTTGATTTCACATCATGGTGGTAGGTAGTGGAGATGTTTTGTTTTGGCAAACTACAAGGTATGTTATTGAATTGAGGAAATTTTTTAGGTCAAGCCATAGTTTTCCACTAGTTCCTTGTTTGATAACATATTTATTTTTTCTAAAAGCACATCAATTAGCTTATATATATTCTTATGAATCAGTCTTATAGATCTTATACAATTTTTTATTATAACCATGCTTGATCTGTTGATGTTGAAATTATGATGATGATCATCATAGTATTTTGGCAGAAAACTGTTTGGCAATGCATCTCTATAGTTTGATACATATAGGCATAAAGAGGAGCTTTGCATGAGAGTTGATTCATATTCAAATGTAAGTACCTTAAACAAGCAAGCATTTGGAATTGGTATTGTGGTGCAGTTACTAGAAAGGTCCGCATATGATTTTTTCATAAACAAAGCATTACTGATTTTCAGACCCAAAAGGAAAGCTAGGTAAAATACCTAGATGTGTTAAAAATTTATTCATTTAAAGTGTTTGCAATGCTTAACATCTTAAGATGGCACCCACCAACCTTGCATTTTTCCTTGGCCTATGATTATGAACTTTAGAATTTTGTTTGTATTAAATACATTCGATAAAACCAACCACCTAGTATAAATATAAGAGAATGAGTTGTTATTCTTGAAATTTTTCTGAACAAGTAAGTCCCCTCATGCTGAATTTTTTTTGCCTTAATTTTTATACTATCATGGTCTCTTTTAACTTCATTGGGTTATTTATCAAATCTTTTTTTGACTTTACTAGTGAGTTCCAAGTCTTTTTTGCTGAACATTCTAAAAGTGAGGGAAGGAAGGCTTGGACACATTTGCAGATTAGACATAAATGAAGGGCCAAGCTCAATTGAAAAAATCACCAAAATGATCAGGCTTCAATTTGTTAGGTTTCTGAATTCAAAATTCAAAATTTCACACCTAATTGTTTTTGGGAATATGAATTTTGTCGATGTTGTTAATGACATCAATGATGTCAACCTAAGATGACAACTTAGGGATGCAAATTATTGAACTACTCCTTAAATGAAAAATCAAAGATTTTGTTGCCATTCGCACCAAGCCCTTGGATGACCAACAATCATTTTCAAAAGGATGGATAACCAACAAAATGGGTCGAATGGAGTCAAAAACAATGGGGTGGATGATGAATCAAAGAAGAAAGCTTTGTTCCAAGATTGGTGATGGTAGTGAGCTTTCACGTTCACTATTGTTTCATGGCAATGGAGATTGCACCCTTGTTCATATATTTGATTTTATAGCAATGGGTATGAAGTTGCTTTTGGAAAATGAATCCAAAAAGTTTCTCAAAACCAAAATATTTTGGCACTTCAAAGTGCTTACTTTTGATAGTGATAGCAAAGTCTTCAAAATGGCAATGGTGGGAGTTCGATGAAAATCACATTCAAATTTCTTCTTCAATTGAATTTATAAGAAAAGTTTTGAAATTTCTTTTCTTAGGCACTTCCAAAAAATCCAAACACAATGAACATCAAACAATATTTTAATCAAACCTTAGTTTTGATGTTTTCTAATAGAAAATGGAAATGAAGATGGTGGTGTAGTAATAGCAATGGCAACACAATAGGAGTGATGGCAATGGCAACATTGATGGTAGTGTTTTATTTGTGTTGAGATTTGCTCCCCTCCATAACATGCCATGTGCTTGAGAATTTTGTTTTCAACACTATCAACAAAATAATGGTTTTAATATTTTCCAACAACCTCTTCTTTTCCAACACCTTTCTTTTGGACTATTTATGAAATAAAAATTGCTAACTTCAGTAGCTTGTTGGTCTTAAGCTAGTTGAGGGTTCAACTCCTCCATTAGCTTTTTCCTATAACAACAAAAACCTTTAGCCTTTCAACCATGGATTTCTCACATGAACACCCAAAATAAATAAAACTTTGAATCTTTTGGATCTTAGTCCAAAATGATTTTTCTTCAAAGCAAAGTGCCTTAGGTCCCTTCTCTTTTGTCAAGTAAAAAATAAGTTCCTTCACAAACTATATTGTAAACAAAACTTTAAAACATTTTATCATAAATAAGATTAGTCATAAAATATTGCAATGAAGTTGATTACAATGAACTTCCACAAGCTTTCAATTTAAGTTAAATCAAACTATATGATCAACTATGATTCAACAAAAAAGAAATAACACAATGGAAGGAAGGCTTTTATAACCTTCGTAAACAAGCTACCAAATATCCTCTTTCACACTGGATGAAGATTAACATGGGTTGATAATGAAAAGTAATGCTAGGCTATGTGGGATGACCTAGCCTAATATGACAATGATCTTGAATTGATTGAATCTAGAAATATGAAAAATGTTAAATGAATACATTTATACTTCTTAATTCCACTAATGAAATTAATTAATAGATTTAAGAATAACTTTTTAACATAATTAAAATTACAATGTCCTCAATAACTCAAGAAGTCGAAATGACTATAATTTGTTTAAATGTAATTATTATTTACTTTAAAAATTTTAAAATCAAAGAAGAAACGAACAACTCAAAACCTAGGCAACAACAATGGTGAATTAAGGTTCACATTGTTCCTTTTGACAAATCTGTTCCAATCCAACTATGGGCTTCTCTTGCTCAACACTATATTGCTTCATTTTGTTGTAGTTCCTTGTCATCTATTCATGCTCGATTTGAAGAATCTTTAAGTCACTACAATTCTTTCAGTTTAGTTGGTTTAGATCATTGTATTCATGTTATAATTTTTTTGTCTTCCTTACAACTTGTTTGACTTTAATAAACCTCACAATCAAGTTATGATTCTCAACTTGTACCTTGGCCAATTACCTTTTTATTACAACCAATTTTTTATTCGATTTTTTAAGGTTTGATGAGGAGTGGTCAATTTTAGATTACAGGTTTGAATTAACTTTTTTTGGGTATTTTTTTCTTAATATGATCACACTCAACATTAAAATTGGTAAATCCTTCCAAGGTATTTAACTAGGTATTGGCATTTTGAATAGTTTGTGCAAAAAACATATTAATTTGTCTTAGGCTTTTTATAAAAGTGTTAGGTACTGGGTTTCAAGAATGGTTAAAAACTAAAGATCAAAATAATTCAACAAGAAGGCATCTAAACAAAATTGCTTTCGTAATAGGTTTTAAAACTTTTATAGGTTATAGTACAAATTCAAGAACATGTAAAATAGTTGGTGGAATTTCAAGTATTTGTTCCTCATTCTTTTTAGGTTCTCCTTTAGAAATTACATGAGTTTTTTCTGGTTGTGTTTCATTTTCAATCCCACAACTAATTTATTCTCATCTTCCTCTAATTCAACAATTAAAACTTGTTCATAGGTTCACACCTTCTTATTGGGTGGGAAAATAATTGGTCCAAGATTAAACCAATCCTAAAATGTTGGTCGCTTTGTACATGGCATACAAGCAATGGTGAAGTAGCTACAAATTGCACTTACCTTCAGTCCTTCAAGAATTTTTCCTGGGTCAAGCTTAAGTGAAAATTCTTGCCCCTTGAAAACCTGATTGCGTTTACCTATTGCTTGTACAAGTTCATTGCATGATGATGTTTTCTTGATGAAATTGCTCAAGATAGAAGAAATCATTTCCTTAACACAATGTTAATAACCAACACTAAGTAGCAAATTGTAACTTTTTTAATACCGGTTACTAAACTCGTTGCAATTTGATTTTGATGATTTATCCACTAGGTTAATTCAACTAGCATATGAGTAAGGTTAATAAAACACTAGTTGGTTTTTTGGGTTCTATTTGCCAAATCAAAAGTAATAGCAACTTGGTTGCTGAAATAGGCCCTAATTAGTTATTGAAATTCTTTCTAGTAGATGACTAACAATATTATTACAAATTGAGGATTAAATTCCTCCTTCATGCGTATTATGTTCTATTGTTCATTTTCAACAAAGGCATTAGAGCCCACAATTATCTTCAACGTAGTTTCAACATCCTTGATTAATGCATTTGCAGCATCACATGTTCCTTTAGAATAAATACCACTTGAGCTGTTAATGAATTAATACATGGTCAATGACATTAGTAGAAAAACAAGGTTTTGAAACTACCATATGCAACTAAATTTTTGTTCCACCCAACATTGTAACTAAAAATTGGTTTAGTTGCTTGAAACAAGTTTCATCTAATTTGCAGTTACAACCAACAATTAATATAAGACAAGTATATATGGTGGGGATAAACAATTTCATCCATCCATATTTGAGATAAACAATTACAAATGCGATTGGAGTGCAACTATAGTTGTCACCTTTGTGAATGCAACATGTGTCATTTAATCTAACTAGTGCTTTGAAAATGTTCTTATTTAAATTACATGTTTGGATTTTCATCATGTATGGATTTATAGTCTCCAAATACACCATTTGATTAATGGTCATCAAAATTTTGACACATGGTTCATAATCTCACGATCAATGGTTGTTCATTGATGCTACATCATTATACAATTGGTGAAATTCAAGGCTAGGAATGAATTCATTGGCTACACATTGATTGTAACACATGGCAACGTTGAAAACACTTGATTTAGCCACATCTGTAGTTTCTATTCTAAAAGTTGCAATTGATATGAAGCACACAATTTCATGGCCCATGTGTTGCTTTCACAAGGATTATAGGGTTAGGGTTTAGGTAGTAATCTAACTTGTGGCACATGTTTTTAGTCAATCTTGGATCCTCCATCGAACTTACATTCTTGTACACATCTTGTGCAATGGTAAAGTTTTGAATGAAAAAAAATCCCTTAGATTTAACAAAATGGTGTTTTAGGGCATCAATGTTAATTTGCCAGAATGACATCACCTTGGGAAAGCTGACATCATTTAATTGTTGCCTTTTCGGATTTTGAGGGTGGGTCAAATGATTTTAGGTTTAAAGTTTTTGAAACCACATTAAAAGTGTTATAGAGCTATTGCATTCCCTACCACAACATTGGGTGACTCATATGCATATCCTCGAGCTCAAGTTTTTGTTGTAGATTGTAATTATACAAGTTCCACATCCATGTCTTTGGCACATTTTTGTTGAGGTGTCTTTGACTTCTGAAACCACAATGTCGATGGTTGTCATCAAGTCTCTACGACATTTTGGACTGTGGAATTAACTATTGAAGATGATCTTCAAGCGTCCATCAACCAATGATGTACCAAGGTGAGAACCACCCATTGATGCAACTTGTTGGATCTCTAACCCCATATGATTTTCCAATTTAGGGTCTTTTAATTATTAGGCTACTTCATGTGTTTAGTTTGCTAAACCATGTAGAATTGAGTTCTGTGTTTGCTAGACCTTTTCTAGCGAATTGATGTTGTCTACTTCTTATGTTTCTAGTTGCACCATTTCCAATACCTAGACCTATAATAGATTCACATCATGCCCAACAACAACACTAATGGCTAAGTCATCAACCTTAAATTTTTTGACAGGTATATAATTTTGGTATTTCACATTCACTAGCTTTCAAATGCATGCACTATTCTATTATGTTGCCTAAGGATCAAAGATATCTTTCACAAAAATCTATATATCTATAGCTACAAGCTTTGTTTTTTCATGTTTCTCTTCCAAGCATGTGCGTGATTTTAATGAGTTCTGGATATCCTTTTGTTTGTGATAGTGCCTACTCCAACACTTGCATCTAATGCAAACTCATGAGGAACTTTAATGCTTGCACTTAATGGAACATCCTCTGTGGGAGAGCCACAAGTTCAATCCAATCATTGAAATGTTCCACCATCACAAGGACATATTTTGTGCCTCATGATGTGGTTATTAATGGGCCTGTAAAATCCAAATTCCATTTATAGCCTAGTCCCATAATGGGCAAAGGCTTCAATTGTGGTGATAGTGTGTTGAAACTTGACCTCACATGATCACATGTTCCACACCTACCCACATAAGTAGCCACTTGTTAGCATGTGCCTACCCACCAATATTGATTCCACAACATTAGTAAGTATGTTGCACACCAAAATGACCTAGCTCTTCATGCACATGCCTAATGAGTTGTGGGTGCTGATGTAGCCTTGGGACCATTTTTCTAATCCCATCCGACCATTTGTGAAATAATAGACCTCCTTCCCAATGGAAACTAATTATTCTATGTGTTATTCAGCCTCACTTTTGGGGCCATGTGGCATCAATGAAATATATCTTATGTTGTAGGCAATATAAGACTCCATGGTCCTTTCACACATTGGTGCTACCCTGAGTTTCTTCCACCTCTTGGCCATCTAAAACATCATTTCTAAGATAATTTGTTATTAATTTACCAGATTTTTCTTCAACCATCCATGCCAATATGCAAAATTTGCCATCCATGCATTTGGTCCAAAATACCATGCCATTGAGCCCTTGCTAAATCTTCTTGTAATGGGCTTGGATTATGACTCAAACCATTTGCATCCAAGTTTGAAATCATGCCTTGTGAATGATTATAAAATCATACTCTTGCAATAGTAATGTTCATCTTGCTAATTTCCTTCTCAATTTGTTCGATTCAATGAACCATTTGAGTGACAAATGGTCGGTCACTAATGTGAAGGTTTGGCCATACAAATAAGGACAAAAATGAACCAAAACCTACACCACTACTAGACATTCCTTTTCATATGATCAATATTTGGGTT
>Ga0209611_10013778_pt1 | contig 10999 bp, 11 predicted proteins | sample S1TSphgellanicum_3_FD_187693 | JGI IMG/M metagenome (GOLD analysis project Ga0209611, IMG submission 187693) | Host-associated microbial communities from peat moss isolated from Minnesota, USA - S1T2_Fc - Sphagnum magellanicum MG (SPAdes) (version 2) | ecosystem: Host-associated > Plants > Peat...
CGCTGCACTGTCAGGCCCCAGAAAGGGCGTCTTACAGAGCTCGATGTGGGGGGCGGAGGGGGGGGTTTAGCGTCTTGCCTTGGCGCGACGTTGGAAGCAAGGTTTCAATGTTTAGTATGCTGTTGTTTGTCCTGTCTTGTTATCATAAAAGACAGAAATTGACAGAGGCAAGATAAGTATGGAACAAAAGTGAATATCTCAAGTTATCATTAGAGATAAAAACAGACGATGGGATGAAAATGGATAGACCAAATTTGGGGGCGGGGGGTGTTCAAGTTGTATTATTTATTCCCTGAAATTTACAACTTGTAGATTTCAGCGAATAAATAATATTTTGTTGTTACATCATTGGTATCCAGGGTTCTGAATTGGCTCCCCAAGTTCATAGATCAAACAAAATAGGTGTGACAAGGGGTGTGTCACAATGTGGCCTTGCCATCTATCTATGAAGGAAGGTAGTTTGTTTTGTTTTGTAGTTATGAGATCCACCCAACCGGGATGCTCAGATTATGTTCTTGGTGTCTTTGGAAAGCTCTAGATGAGGAGGGGTGCATGGGCTTGGTTCCATGATGTTTGAACTTGTGGTGCAAAAGTTCTTAAATATTGAATAATTTCTTCACTGAAAATTAAATTAAATCGTGGCTGAAAACTTAGGAAGAATTGGAATGTGCCTTTGGTGTTGTTGGAAAGATCTTGATGAGCAGGATTTAATGGAATTTATTTGGTAAGATTTGGATTCAGAATGTGGGAGATATTGACGTTGAAGTGATTTCTACCACCAAAAATTCAAATAAATTCCAAAAAACCAGGTCTTGGAAAGAAAAATCAGTTGAGGATGTGGTAACACTCGGGTCAACAGCACACAAGCCACTAGTTTACATTAAAAGTATCTTAATGCAAAAGAAGATTTTTGGAAACTCAGATATCTCACCATGCAAAAACATAATCTTCAAAAAATCCTCTAAAAGACATGAAAATCCTTCAATTTATTATAACTCTATAACTATTCTCAAGTTTCAACACAAGCCAAAACATCATCTTTGAAAAATACTCATATAAAAATAGACCTATTACCTAGTGGGCCAAAATCCATTAAGCTACTATACCCTATAATGAATCTAAACACAATATCCTTGCCTTGGTAGGCAAGGCCAACAAATTACCTTCCTTAAATAGATAGATTTTTTTGGAAACATTGGACAAATTGTTCATGTTAAAATGGAAAGGGATGGCAAATATTGATGGTCAAACACAACACATTGCGAGACGCTATTGCAAGATGTTATTTACCCCCAATTGAGCTTTGTCGAGCACTTGTTTCATGTCATAATGCCTCATCATTGGGCCTTCCATGTCACACATGCGGGCCTTTCTCATCATCGTCTATAGAACATTTCAAACATTGTTAACAACCTTCAAACATTACATCGTCATTGACTTCAATTTTACTTGTTTTGTTGCTTGCACAAATAGTAAATCTTCAAATGATGAAGGAAATGCAAACATATGCTTTTCAAAAAATTTAAAAAATAAGGAAAAGAAGATATTGAGGACATGGTTGGTCCTCTTATAGGCATTGCAAAGGAAATAGGTTTGGGGTTTTAATATTACAATTTTCATGTTTTCCTATATTATCATTAATTGCTTTCAACACTAATTGTTGTGGTACATGTAGGTTTGAGAGGTTTTGCATGCAAGGAAGTTGTGCTGCATTAAGTGGTGAAGTGAACTTCTTTAGTTTTGTTTTCCATTATTGTTCTCTATTTTTAAGGTTCGTTTGCAATCATGGATTTGACACCTACGTGAAAAAACACATCAACAATGCCTTCAACTCCAATTGCACAAATGAGTTCAGCCTTAGTGCGATTACTATAGACTTGGCGAAGGTTGAGCTTAGTAGCATTTTTATTGCGATCATCTTTCACTTCGACACAATAGAATTAGAAGACCCATTTACACAAACTAACGTCACGATGAATGTAGAAGAGGAGGGGGGAATGAAGACATTTGTTATAAGAAGTATTGCCCATCATTACACAAGAAGACCCGTACATGATTCAATTGTTTGGTCGACAAAAATACATCAACATTGTGAAAACAACAACAATAGGATGGATAGAAGGGATAAGTTTCTTCTTCTTGTCTTTTTTGTTGTCCATGAATTTGTTGGTGAACATGGTGTAAAAGAAAATAGTTCTATAGGGTTTTAAATGGCCTTGGGTGTTTTTCATGCTTGTTGTTTAAACATTTATGTGCAATGTCAAAGTTTTGGGTTTAGGTCAAAAAAAAATGTTAAGTAGAAGAAGAATAAGAAAATAAAGAACAAATAGAAAACAATTCATGTAGTCGGAGGTATGGAAAATGTAATGTTATGTAATTTTTGCAATGTTCTGATGTTATGATGCAAAGTTATAACCTTGGGAATTCTGCAACAATATTCCAATATCTGCATCCATTTACTTCTACAACTTTTCACCATTTGTTTATAAAGTTAATTCGGTTTAAGGATTGGGCAGCATCTTATTTATTGTGATGCCCTTTGCATATTTTTGGTAGTTCGAAAGGTAAGTGTAGAATCAACAAATCCACAATGCAACAAAGTAGACACCATGATGTGTTGCATTATAAGTGAAGGAGTATTGTCATGCCCATACATGGCCTCATACATGATGGCCAGTTATGGGCATGCCCATGTGCATTTTTAAGGTTATTGTACAGTCTTAGGTGACTGTACGTTATTAGGTACTTAGGGTTTCAATTTGTTGGCGGTTGTATGAAAGGCCAAACCCTTCCTTTTTTTTTTTTTTTTTTCTAGGATTCCTTTGTTAGGAGAGTTTCCTCCATAATCAGATAGGAATTCTAGATGCTCACAGCAGCCATTGCACGGCCATCGTCTACATACATTTCATGTTTTTTTTTCTTTGCAATTCAATTCTAGAAAAAACTCTATTATCTATTACTTCATGTTGAAAGTGGTAGATTTCTTGTGCTTTTGGAGTTCTTGAGTTGTTGCTACTAGTGTTGCTGCCAGTGTTGTTAAAGGGAGTTTGCGTTGTTATATTTCTGCCAACCAACAAAGCAAGTTTCAAACCTCTTCCCCCCCTTTTTTTTTCTTTCTCGTTCTCTTTCTTTCACTCTCTCTCACGTAGAGACAAGAGGAGGCGGTCTTCAAGGAAGGTCTTGAAGCTGTCAAGTAAAAATAAATAAAAAAAATTCGGTGGTCACGCAAGCTGCAACATCGCCATTGCTGCGCGCTATAGCGTCGCACGTTGTAGCACTGCTAGAGCAACGTCGTAGCATTGTGAGTTGTAGCACTGCCATAGCAATGCCATAGTGCAACCATTGTTGCAACGCAGGGTTGCAAGCTATAGTGTCACCATCACTGTTACGTTGGGATGTCCACTCAACGTTCGACTTCCGATGTCTAACATCTGTTGGCTTCTGTGCAATGTCAGATAACGTCTTTTGTCACCCACGAATTGTTGTCCACAAACTTCCATCCGACGATTGTCTGACTTTCGCCTTGCATTCTGTCATCTTGCGCCTGCCATCCTACGTCCTACATCTTACAGTCCGATGTCATGCAGTCCTACGCATGTCATCATACGTCCTAAGTCCTACACGTGTCGTCTTGCATCCTGCATTCTACCGTCTTACGTCTTGTCATTATGTCATCTTACCTTTCCATCCACCATCCGTTTAACTTTCGTCTGACCTTTGTTTGGCTTCCGTTGGACGTTCGTTTGACCTCTGTCCGATGTTTGTCTATTGCTGGTCATCCCCAACGACACACCATATTCTTCAAACCGTTCGTTGTGTTAGAATTTTGTAGCTAGTGCTTTGTATTGTTACAAAATTTTGGGGCATGGGATAACACCATGTCCTTGGATGATGAGAGCACTACCGTTGAACCTGAGCCCAGGTATTAGCTACGAAGTAACACACAATCCTTTGAACCAATTTCTTTAAGCTCATGATCTTCACGATGGTACCATCAAGCATCTACAACACCATCGTCATCCAGTACAACTCCTATCAAGAATTCAAATCCAGGTTACACTATATCAACGATACATCAGAGTCCATTTGTAAGGGCTCATCAGTGAGGTACACCTATTACTGCATTTGCTTTCACACCATCACCATATATTCTATTACAAGCCATTACCTCTACACCCATTACCTCTACACCCATATACACCATGGAGGTCAACAGTTCTTCTGGGAGAATTGAGAAGTTTAACGGAAGGCTAGGTACTATTTCTTTGAGGGAGTTCAAAGCAACTTTCTCAATTGTGGTCTATGAATTGGAACTCAAATATGGCACTAATTACACCGAGGTGTTCACATTCAAAAAATTGGCTTGTTATGTGCATTATGAGGCATTGGATGTTTACGAGTAACATTCTACAAGGATTTTGGGCGTCACTTAAATTCCCAATCTAACTTACACCATAGCCATCGCCACTGCCTCTCAAGCTACATTGCAAGCTGTAATTGCACATCATGGGATTATGCCCAATAATCGAAACCCAGTACCTACCTCAGTAAACCTTTCTCCTCAACAACTCATTGCTGCTACCACAAACATTCCTCCCACCATCGATGCGCCAACTTTTGCTGATCCAGTGGGCGAATTCTTTCGAGTTCTTGAGCTAAAATTTCCAGTCAAAAGTTTTGAAAAAATTCTGCAGCTCGCCACCTTCTCTCGGCAGAAAGATGAAACCCTCAAGATGCTTTACAGGAGGCTTTTCAAACTCAAAGAGGATACCTAGAGCATCACATACCTGGAAGTTGCCCATCGGTATCTTCGTTCGTTGCAAGGTACTCCAACACTCCATGCGCAGGTTTTGCAATGGGCGTTTGTAGAATTTGGAGACTCATACACTTTGTTGGATGTGTACAACATTTCCAAAAAGCTGGAATTGGTTCATGCACATTATGAGGCCAATACTTTGACGCTTCCATCACGTTCAAGGCCTTATCCTACACTAGCTACGCTAACCAGATCATCACATTCTTCTTCAAGGGCTAAAGCGATGCACTCGATTACACCCATCCTACCTTCTTGCAACTACTGTGGCAATCCTACCCACAAAGCTAGTGAGTGCAACATTCTTTCCGAGGATCTCTTTTGTGATTATTATGGGAAAGAAGGACATAAGGAAGCTGTCTATTTTGCCAAGTTCTTAGAATGGAAACAACTTTGATTACCAAGGCAAAATCTATTAGCATCTTTCGTTGTCCCTCAACCAAAAGCCAAGGCACTTCAGCCTTCCACTCAGGCTTTGCCCACCAAGGGTAATTCCAGTAAGAATGCTAAGAAGAAGGAGCACAATGCTGACAAGAGGGAGGTGCTTCAAGCCTATGCAATTCAAGTTCAAACTTTACAAAATGAACTTGAATCATTGAGGGGCTAACTTGCTAATCTAAAAGGCAAGTCCTCCCAACCAGCTAGTTATGCCCAACCTGTACAAGGTTTAGGATCATAAGAAGGACCTCTTAAGTTGTTCTATGGCCTCCCACACGATGCCATGGATAGGGAGTATGTTCTTTCCAATGCACACAATTGTAGTTTCACACCAGAATTTGCTACTTCTTTTTGCCCTTCCTATGTCACGGCATAAGAGGTTAGTGTGGCACCCAGAGCTTCTGCCACTAAGCAGGTAATTTAAACTGATGGATTCGCATTTGGTTCAAGTCCTATTACCAGGGCTAGAGGAGCTCGAGCAGTCATGCCACAATCTTTTCGTCCTCTCAACACGGAAGAAGAACGCACCTTGTTGGCGAAGGGGGAGGATACTACTACACCACAAATTGTTAGGGCATCAAATTTTCGTGTCCCAAGAATACATGTCCATCAGGAAAACACACAATTTTCCATTGATCAACTTATGGAATGCCAACTTCAAATGCATGAAATGGCGCAAAAGCTTGTGAATATACTATTGTTTAGTTTTCAAGATTTGAAGCTAAGCACCAAGGACATAATTGCAGCACTAGAAGATACCCTGAACACTACATCAAGTCCTCTACCAATCCCTGATCCACATGCTGCAGAGGTCCCATCTAACACCTTGGAGAAACATTCAATTGGCTCATGTGTTGCAGATGGCGTTCGTAATTTGGTCACTAGTTCTAACATGGCTAAACTAGTGGGTTCTCCTACTTTTGATTCTACATTCACATATTAAAAGGGAATTAAGAACACCTCACTTATGGATTTGTTATTTAGCAAAGGTGTTGTGGATAACAATTCTCTCCACCAAGTCTTTCATTCATTTCCGAAGGTGGTGCCTAGTGAGAGAACTTTCATCGCCACCAGAGTTGCCATTGTTGATAATATTGGGTCAGTAATCCAAGTGGGAGGACATACACCTAGAATGGTACTTCTTGATACAGGTGCCCAACTAGTGATTCTTGGAGTTCAATTCGCCAAGAAGATGGGCATGCTTAACTCCAAACTACGAAAATCACACTAGATTCGCACTACTACTTGGAGAAAGCTTGGATTTGATTGAACTTAACTTCAATGAAGGTATAGATTAAGAGCTTTGCTTACAGGTCAGATGTTTAGTCACCAATGCCACCAATTATGATGTGCTCATTGGGCAAGAGGCCTTGTTTCCATTAGGTTTCATAATTGACAATTAATTCGAGCATGCGTATTACCAAGTGGATTGGGAAACTAATGGCCACCACTTGGAATACATACCCCTTGATTTACATGGAGACCATAGTCCTATGGCTCACCATTGTATGCTCAAGGAAGCACACAATATTTCTTACATCCAACAAGCTAGCCACGAGTGGATAGAAAGAGATGAAGAGGAAATAGCTTACGCCCAAGCTATTGAAAGCTTGAGGGTGGTTCCAACTAACATTCAACACGGACTAGAGGTTTTACAAAGGTTCAAAGCAGCCCATAAGCCCTTGGTCAAAGCTCTGTCTAGTTTAGAGAACATGGAGAGCCATGGCGAATTGATTAAGCCAGTACTTCATCAGTTAATTGCCTAGACACCACCTAAGGAGGGGATTACATTACTAGAGTTTTTTGGTGGTATTGGTATAGGTTTTGAAACCCTACTATAGTCAGGGATGGTGGTTCGGAGGTATTTCTATGTAGACATTGACTTATTGCAAGGCAAGTGGCGGCATAAAAAATGATGGAGCTCACAGCTAGATTTCCACAAGAATTTTCAACCATCGCATGGAAGGCTAGTTTCACTTTTTTGCCCTTTGACATACAACTAATTCAGAAGAAGCATATGGAATTACTTGGCCTGTAGACCTCATCATTTCAGGTTGGGAGTGTTAAGGATTTTCAGCGGCTGGATTTGGAGAAGGCTTGAGTGACACAAGATCCAGACTTTTCACAAACATGGTACGATTGATCACTTGGGCTCAATTCATTTCTCCTACGCTTGGTTATGTAATTGAAAACACCCCTTCTTAGCTTGACCAAAGGGAGAAAGTCAGGGAGCACTACACGCTGGTCAAGCATTACCTTGGAGAGCCCCTCCTACTTGATGCAGCACAATGCGGTTCCTATGCGCACCAGTTGCGCAATTGGTGGACCAACTTGGCACCATTCTCAGTTCTGCAGCTGGTTCTAAAATACACCATCAAAGACCCCCACTGGTAGGTTTTTCACATATTGGACGATCAGAGCTCTTGCCAACCAGTTATAAGGCAAGAAAAACCTCCTTGGTTTCCTGCGAACACAATAGGAAAACCAAAAAGTGCTTGGCCCACATTTATTTCCTTACCAGGAGTACATGCCTTTCAAGGAGATGGACCAGGCCTAGTGTATCAACATGCTTCAGCCACTTGGGATGAACTAAGCTCAGAAGAAAGAGAAAGGGCTATGGGGTTCCAAGCTGGCACTACTAGTCACATTAAGGTGACTAGATTGGAGCGTAATGTTCTACTGGGGAGAGGCATGGACCTAAACTCAATACATGGTTGTTGGTAACCTGTGTACTTTTTCAAATGTACACAACATTAACATTGATTCAATCAGCTTACAGTTTTGGCAATGCGATCACATGGCACCTTGACCAAATACACTTGCTTATCTTCAACACTCTACATTTCACTCTTAATGTTGGGGGGGAAGAGGTACCATGTAATTTGACTCAAGTTGTGTCTAATACACCTAGAGGTACATCAGCTTCTAGAGAAACAATTACAACCTTCTACAAATTTGCACAGTTGGATAGTGGAGAACCCAATACACCAGGTTCTTCAAACACACTTTTCAATTCCATTCCATGTTTTTCCAATTACCCTTTCGTTATGGGGAACCAACTCACCAAGAAGGATAGAGACCATGTCACATACTTGCTAATTAAGTACGAGAATGTGTTCACATTCTCAATGAAAGACTTAGGTAGGTGTCAGACCATGCACTTCTCTATAGACCTTATAGATGAGACACTTGTCTATCGGAGGAGGCATAAGTTAAGCAAGCATGAGTGGGAACTAGTAGATGAAAGATGCAAAGAGCTCCATGAAGCTAAGCTCATTCAGCCATCAAGTTTTGATTTCACAGTCGCTACAATAACGCCAGCAAAGAAGGATTCAGCTAGATTATGGACTGAGAAAAGGATGTGCAGGGATTATAAGCCTTTGAACCTAGTTACACCTTAGGACAGGTACTCCATGCCCATCCTTGAAGAACTGTTTGATAGCATTAGAGATGTAAACATCTTCACAATTGTGGATCTAAGGCAAGGCTTCAACCAGATTATGTTCATTCCGAAGGATCGTAAGAAAACGACATTCCATGGAAGCAACAAGTTGTGGGTTGTGATGCCTTTTGGATTGAAGAATGCACCTATCTCCTTCCAGCAAGTCACGGACCAGGTTCTCGAAGGGGCATATTTCCTGAAGTGCTACATAGATGACGTCCTAGTGCATAGTAAGGGACTCTTGTAGCATTTGGCTCATCTTGAGGAGTTATTCAAGAGGCTCCACAAAGTTAATATGAAGATCCATCCTAAAAAATGTGAGTTTGTTGTCACCTCAGTAATTTACCGTGCCAAATGGTATTATGGTTCATTGGGCCAAAGTAGTAACCATTTTGGAGATGCCCAATCCTACTGATGTTCACACGTTGAGGAGCTTCATCGAATTATGTAATTACTATAGAATTTATATCCAAAACTTCAGTACTATTGTTCATCCTCTTTATGCATTGCTAAAGAAGGATGTTGTTTGGACATGGAGTGATGAGGCTCAGGAAGCTTTCAACACACTCAAGGAAAAGCTTTTAGAGTTCCCCATTCTGAGAAGACCTGATTTCAACAAGGTCTTAATTCTACACACTAACTAGAATGCTTTTGGTATTGGAACTATTCTTGGCCAACTTGATGGGGAAAGTAAGGAATATGTGATAGCCTATGCATCCCGAAGCAACAACAAGGCTGAGAGCAACTACTCTTCATACGAAGGGGAATGCCTTGCTATTGTATGGGTCGTCATACATTTTAGGCCCTATATTTATGGCACTAATTTCACTTTGTATATCGACCACCAACCTATCAAGTGGTTGATGACCAATGATAAACTTACTAGTAAGTTAGCTCATTGGGCGCTTATACTTCAAGAGTATGAATTCAAGGTTATTCATCGACTTGGTATTACACATCAGAACGCGGATACCATGTCACGAAGACCCCTCACTACCTCTGAAGATTTTTCAGAAGTTAGGCAAGATTTTGATCAGATTCTAGGAATACATGTATTTGATGCATCTAATTATCTTGCATTACTGCAATGTAACCTAGTTGAGCATCCCATTATGGATATATGGGAAGACTTGGACACTTTGAAGTTTCTTCAGCATGGGGAATACCTTCCCCAAGTTACATCAAGTCAGTGGGATTGCATACAACAACGGTCCAAACACTACTCATGGAAGGATAATCACTTCGTCCAATGCTTACCACAAGGCGACAGAGTGGTTCCACCACCACATGAATGCACTAGTAGAAATAAGCCAAAATGTAATCACTTCATTTACGACTACATGCGACTTGTAGTCGTTTGCAACTAAATCTGGGAATACTTGCAATTACACGACCAACTTTCAACTATTTTGATCATTTCCTTAACTATGATGCAACTATTAAAAATTTCATCCTATTGATTGCATCAATTTTACATTTAATTTCATCCATTAATAGGTTGATATGTCCCATTAGTTGCAATAGTCGTTAAATTAGTTGCATCCTCAAGGTATTCTACAATGACATAAGGGTGTATTTTAATGTATGTACTAAAATTATATATATATAATATGCATACGTATGTATATTGTTCATATAATGAATCTCAAAATTAATATTTGAACTTTGAATTTTTTTATTCAAATCTGAAAATTAATATTTCAATCAGAAAATTATTAATAGATTAAAAAATAAACATTTTGATTTTGAATATTTTTATACGAATATGAAAATTTATATTTCAGCTCTGAAAATTTTGCATTTAAATTTTAAATAATCATTTGATTCAAACCTGAAATTTAAATTCCAAATTATTATTTTGTATTTTTAAAATTAAAATTTCAAGTTTGAAAATTAGTACTTGAGTCTAAAAATGGACATTTCAATTTTGAATATTATTATTTGAATCCAAAAACTGACATTTCAATTCTGAAAATTGTTATTTAAATTCAAAAAACTTATTTGATCTAAAAATTGATATTTGAATTCTAAATTATCATTTCAGTTTAAAAAACTTTATTGAGTCTAAAAATCGACAACTTGATTCTAAATGTTTTTATTTGAACTTGAAATTTGATATTTGAATTTTGAAGTTTTCAATTTAAATTTTAAGAAATTATTTACTTGAAAATTGAAATTTTAATTCCAGATTATTATTTTGAATTCTCAAAATTAATATTCCAATTCAAAAAATTATTAATTGAGTCTTAAAATGGACATTTTAATTTTGAATATTATTATTTGAATCTGAAAATTGACATTTCAAT
>Ga0209611_10013781_pt1 | contig 10997 bp, 7 predicted proteins | sample S1TSphgellanicum_3_FD_187693 | JGI IMG/M metagenome (GOLD analysis project Ga0209611, IMG submission 187693) | Host-associated microbial communities from peat moss isolated from Minnesota, USA - S1T2_Fc - Sphagnum magellanicum MG (SPAdes) (version 2) | ecosystem: Host-associated > Plants > Peat...
AAGGTATTTAACTACAAGACCAAACCACAAATAACCAAACTAAAATAAGTAAAGAAAGTAATTCAACCTTGTGAAAGTAACCTAGTTACTTTCCTACTCCAGTAACTAATGAAACTTAATTAGTTGAGCTTGAATTCTCAACAAACTTTTGGGCAAAAAAACTTGAAGAAGTGAAGAGAGAGAGAAGTGTGTACAAAAGTGAAGCAAAAAACGCAAAGCTCAAAACGAGTCGAGAATAAGAAGACCGCACGTGAATAATAGAAAAGGAGCAAAAGTGAGCGCTAAGCAAGCGAAAAGAAGAATAAATAAATAAAATCTTTTGCACGCCATCACTATAGAGCTCTCAGGCGATCTATAATGCGACGTCTGTCATGTTGTCGCCTGCCATTGTTGCAAAGCTCCCAGGCGATCTACAGCGCTGCGTCTGTCACGTCACTGCCCGCCATCGCTGCAGAACTCCTGGGCGATCTGCAAAGCCACGTCATCGCCCGCCATCGTTGTAAAGCTCTTGGGCGATTTGCAATGTGGCATCCGTCACATGGCTACCCACCATCACTGTAGAGCTCCTAGGCAATTTGTAACGCCATGTCGTTGCTCGCCATTGTTATAGAGTTTTGGGCAATCTATAGCGTCGTGTCGTCACTTGCCATCGCTATAGAGCTCCTAGGCGATCTGTAGCGCCATTCGTCGCGTTGGCGTCATCAATGTCCATCCATGAGCTTCTGTCCACGGGCTTTCATCCACCGACTTTCGTTCATCGCCATCTGTTCGTTGCCATTCATCCTTATCGATGCACTGTATTCTTCAAATTGTATGTACTATGTACATGTGTATCTAATCCCATATTCTTCAAACCATATTTAGTGTTTTGTATTTTTCTACAAAATTTTGGGGCATGGGAAAACACCATGTCCTCAGATGATGAGAACAAATACTACTCAGCTAGAGCTAAGTATCAGCTACGGAGCAACATACAGTCATTTGAGTCAATTTCTTTGAGTTCATAATCTTCACGACGGTACCATCAAACGTCTATAGCACCACCGTCATCTAATACAACTCCTACCAAGAATTCAGGTTTAGGTTACACTACATCAATAATACATTAGAGTCCATTTGGAGGGGTAATTAGTGGGGTATGCTTGTTGGCACACCTGCTTTAACACCATCACTATATATTCCATTACAAGTCGAGACATTTACACCCATATACACCATGGAGGTTAGTAGTTCATTTGGGAAAATTGAAAAGTTTAACAGAAGGCCAGGTACCATTTCTTTAAGGGAGTTCAAAGCAACTTTCTCAATTTTCGTTTGTGAATTGGAGCTCAAGTATGGCGCTAATTACATTGAGGTGTTCGCATTCAGACAACTGGCTTATTATGTGCACTACGAAATATTGGATGTTTATGAGCAACATTCTCCAAGGATTTTGGGCATCACTCAGATCCCTAATCCAACTTATGCCACAAGCATTGTGACGCACTCCCAAGCTCCTTGTTAGACACAAATGTGAGTTTGAAGTGAAACCAACAAAGGAACAAAAGGTTGGGGCACGCTCCCTGGCTCATAACACTTTGGGGGTAGAAGGGTGTGTTGGAGCTCCGAGATGGGACTAAGAAGAATGACAAGCACTTAATCACTCACATGAACATGCACAAAACCAAACAACGAAATGGTTAGTGCATAGTTGGAGCAGTTTTGGTGCTAGCATAAGTCACGGGCAAACTCAGATTCACAAGACTCACCATGGCCCAAACTTGGGGGAAGCCACCACCTTCCCCTTTATAATATACTTTGCGCCTCTCCACGATGTCCTCATCCAAATGGCATTTTGTCCCGGGACTCCCAAATGGGAGTCCCAAATTTCCCAAAGTTGGGACTTCCGCAACTTTGGGGCCCCATAATTTTGTGTGAAGATCTCCGATTGAGATGAGGTTTGAAGCAAAGCTGTAACTTTCATCAAGAGCTTCTCAACGATATGTTGCACGCCACTTGCACGCAAGGAAATCGGGTTGATTCCCGACTTTTAGTAGTTGGGAGTCAAATTGCCAATTTGACTCCCGACCTTTCTTTTGGCCATAACTTGTGTTTTAAATGTCTAAATGGGTCATGCGAGCCCATTTTAGACATCTACGTTTTAATAGCTTTCTAATGATATAAATAATTATTCAATCCAATGGGTTTTAATGCCTACAATTGTTCCCTGAAAATTTGAGAGTCCTTTGGGATTTCAACTCCCCAAATGGGAGTTGCATTGGGAGTGTGAGGGTTCATTCTTTCACACTCTCTGCACTCTTGGGAGTATAAGATGTGCTTCTCGGGTCTCCCTTTTGTTTCGGACTCTTGCAATCCTTTGCTTTGGTCATGAGCCGAAGGCTAGGGTTACGACACATCACCACTGCTTTTCAAACTACACTATAAGTTGCCATTGCACATCATGGGATTGTGCCCAATAATCCAGATCCGGTACCTACTTCAATAAACCTTTCTCCTCAATAATTCATTATTACTATTGTAAACATTCTTCCCACCATCGATACACAAGCTTTTGCTAATCCAATGGGTGAGTTTTGTTGAATTTTTAAACTGGAATTTATGGTTAAAAGTTTGAAAAAAATTTGTAGTTTGCCACCTTTTTTCGGCAGAAGGATGAAACCCTCAAGATGCTCTATAGGAGGCTTTTCAAGCTCAAAGAGGATATTTAGAGCATCAAAGACCTAAAAGTTGTTTGTCAGTATCTTTGTTCGTTAGAAGGTATTCCGATACTCTATGCGATAATTTTGTAATGGGTTTTTGCAAAATTTGGAGACTCATACACTTTGTTGGATGTGTCCAACATTTCTGAAAAGCTAGAACTAATCATGCACACTATGAAGCCAATACTATGAGGCCTCCATCACGTTCAAGGCCTCAGCCTCCACTAGTTGCGCCAACTAGATCATCACATTATTTTTCAAGGGCTAAAACAATGCATTCGGCTGCACCCATCCTACCTTTTTGCAAGTATTGTGGCAATTTTACTCACAAAGCTAGTAAATGCAACATTCCTTCCAAGGATATCTTTTGTGATTATTATGGGAAAGAGGGACATCAGGAAGTTGTTTGTTTTGCCAAGTTCTCGAAACGGAAATAACTCCAATTACCATGGCAAAATCTGCCCGCATCTTCCATTGTCCCTCAACCAAAAGCCAAGGCACTTCAGCCTTCCATTCAGGCTTTCCCCACCAAGGTTAATTCTAATAAGAATGCTAAGAAGAAGGAGCATAATGCTAAGAAGAAGGAGGTCTTTCAAGCCCATGCCACTCAAGTTCAAACTCTACAAAATGAACTCAAATCATTGAAGACCTAACTTTTTAAAAGGCAAATTTTCCCAACCAGCTAATCATGCCCAACCTATACATGGTTCAGGATCACGAGAGGGACCTCTTAGGTCATTCTATGGCCTCTCACACAATGCCATGGTTGGGAGTATGTTTTTTCCAATGCACACAATTCTAGTCTCACACCAAAATTTGCCACTTTTTTTTGCCCTTCCTATTTTGCGGCACAAGAGGTTAGTGTGGCACCCATAGTTTTTACCACTAGGCAAGTAATTCAAACTGATGGACTCGCATTTAGTTCAAGTCCTATTACTAGGGCTAAAGGAGCTCAAGTAATCATGCGATAAGCTTTTCGTCCTCTCAACATGGAAGAAGAACGCATTTTGTTAGCGAGGGGGGAAGAGATTGCTACACCACAAGCTAGTAGGGCATCAAATTCTCATGTCCCAGGAGTACATGTACATCAAGAAAACACATAATTTTTCATTGATCAGCTTATGGAGTGCCAACTTCAAATGCGTGAAGTGGTGCAAAAGTTTATGAGTACACTGTTATTTAGTTTTCAGAATTTGAAATTAAGCATTAGGGACATAATTGCAGTACTAAAAGATACCTTGAACACTACATCAGGTCCTCTACCAATCCTTGATCCACATGTTATAGGGGTCCCATCCAACACCTTGGAGAGACATTCGATTGGCTCATGTGTTGTAAATGGCGTTTGTAATTTGGTCACTAGTTTTAGCATGGCTAAACTAATGGTTTCTCCTACTTTTGATTCTACATTCACATATTAGAAAGGAACTAAGAACATTTCACTTGTGGATTTGTTATTCAACAAAGGTGTTGTGGATAGCGATTCTTTCCATAAACTCTCTCGCTCATTTCCGAAGGTGGTGCCTAGTGAGAGAACTTTCATTGTCACCGGAGTTGCCATTGTCGACAATATTAAATCAGTAATATAGGTGGGAGGACATACACCCAAAGTGGTACTTCTTGATACAGGCGCCCAACCAGTGATTCTTGGAGTTCAATTCGCTAAAAAGATGGGCATGCTTGACTTCAAACTTGGAAATCTATGTGGCAAATTTGCACTGCTAGTGGGAGTGTAGAGGAGGTATTTGGGGAAAGTTCGGATTTGATTACACTCAATTTCAATGAAGGTACAAATCAGGAGTTTTGCTTACAGGTCAAATGTTTAGTCACCAATGTCACCAGTTACAATGTGTTCATTGGGCAAGAGGCCCTGTTTCCACCATGTTTCATAATTGATAACTGGTTCGAACGTGGTACTATCGAGTGGATTGGAAGACTAATGGCCACCACTTAAGATACATACCCTTTGATTTACATGGGAACCATAATCCTATGGCTCACCATTGTATGTTCAAGGAAGCACACACCATTTCCTACATCCAACAAGCTAGCCATGAATGGATAGTAGGAGATGAAGAGAAGACAATTTACGCCCAAGCTACTGAAAGCTTGAGGGTGGTTCCTATTAACATTCAACATGGACTAAAGGTTTTATAAAGGTTCAAAGCAGCCCATGAGCCCTTGGTCAAAGTTCTGTTTAATTTTGAAAACATGGAGAGCCATGGCAAATTGATTAAGCTAGTACTTTGTTAGCTAATCACCTGGACACCGCCTAAGGAGGGGATTACATTACTAGAGCTTTTTGGTGGTATTAGTACAAGTTTCGAAGCCCTACTATAGTTAGGGATGGTGGTTCGGAGGTATTTTTACGTAAACATTGATCCTATTGCAAGGTAAATGGTGGCATCGAGAATGATGGAACTCACAGCCAAACTTCCACAATAATTTGCAACCGTTGCATGGAAGGTTAGTTTCACTTTCTTACCCTTTGATATACAACTAATTCAAACAAAGCATGTGGAATTACTTGGCCCCGTGGACCTCATCATTTCAGGTTGGGAATGTCAAGGATTTTCAATAGCTGGATTTAGAAAAGGCTTGAATGACACGAGATCTGGTCTTTTCATGGACATGGTACAACTGATCACCTAGGTTCAATCCATTTTTCCTACGCTTGGTTATGTAATTGAGAACACCCCTTCTTAGCTTGACTAGAGGGAAAAAGTTTAAGAGCATTACACGCTAATCAAACATTACCTTAGAAAGCCACTCCTACTCGATGCGGCACAATGCAGTTCCTATGCACACCTGTTGCATAACTAGTGGACCAACCTTGCACCACTCTCAGTTTTGTAGTTGGCTCTAAGATACACCATTAAAAACCCCAACCTGCAGGTTTCTCACATATTGGATGATCAGAGCTTTTGCTAACCAGTTGTAAAGCAAAAGAAACCTCTTTGGTTTCCTACGAACACAATAGGAAAACCAAGAGGTGCTTGGCCCACTTTTGTCTCCTTCCCAGGAGCACACACCTTTCAGGGAGATGGACCAGGCTTGGTGTATCATCATGTTTCAGCCACTTGGGATGAACTAAGCCTAGAAGAAAGAAAAAAGGCTATGGGGTTCTAAACTGGCACTATTAATCACACTAAGGTGATTAGATTAGAACATTACGCTCTACTGGGGAGAGGCATGGACTTGAACTCCCTTACATGGTTGTTGGTAACCTGTGTATTTTTTCAAATGTACACAACACCAACATTGATTCAATCAGCTTGCAGTTCCGACAATGCGACAACCCAAGTACGCTTGCTTATTTTCAACATTCTACACTTCATTTTTAGTGTTGGGGGGAAGGAAGTACCATGTAATTTGACTCAAGTTGTTTATGATCATAGTGATGACATTCTTGGTGCGAGAATGTTATTGAAGCCCAAAGAAGCAAGAATTTTAAAGAATTTTATAGATCAACCAGTGTAATTTGGTAAACATTCGCAGGTGAAGAATGTTATGACAAGGTGCTAACTGAAGAATTTTAAAGAATTTTAATGTGCAAAATGAAGAATGTCATCACTAGGTTTATGATACACATGGAGGTACATTAGCTTTTGGATAAACAATTACAACCTTCTACGAATCTACATAGTTTGATAGTGGAGAACCCAATACACCAGGTTCTTCAAACACACTTTCTAACTCCATTCCATGTGTTTTTAACTACCTTTTTATTATGGGGAACTAGCTCACCAAAAAGCAGATAGACTAGGTCATAGACTTGCTAATTAAATATGAGAATGTGTTTGCATTCTTAATGAAAGATTTAGGTAGGTGTAAGACTATGTAATTCTCTATAGATATTATAGATGAGACATCCATCTATTGAAGGAGGCATAGGTTGAACAAACATTAGTGGGAACTGGTAGATGAAAGACGCAAAGAGCTCCATGGGGCTAGTCTCATTCAGCCATCAAGTTATAATTTCGCAATCGTTATAGTAATGCCAGCAAAGAAGGATTCAACTAGATGATGGACTAAGAAAAGGATGTGCGGGGATTATAGGCTTTTGAACTTGGTTACACCTCATGACTAGTACCCCATGCCCATCCTTGAAGAATTGTTTGATAGCACTGGAGACTCAAACATCTTCACAATTGTGGATATGAGGCAAGGCTTTAACTAGATTGTGTTCGCTATGAAGGATTATAAAAACACAACATTCCATGGAAGTAACAAGTTGTGGGAATGGCTTGTGATGCCCTCTGGATTAAATAATGCACCTGTCTTCTTTCAACGAATCATGGACCATGTTCTCGAAAAGGCATATTTCCTAAAATGTTACATAAATGATGTCCTAATGCATAACAAGGGGCTCCTACAGCATTTGGCTCATCTTGAGGAGTTATTCAAGAGGCTCCACAAAGCCAATATGAAGATCCATCCTAAAAAGTGTGAGTTTGTTGTCACCTCAATAATTTACTTTGGACATAAAATTTTGCTAAATGGTATTATGGTTCATTGGGCCAAAGTAGTAGCCATTTTGGAGATGCCCAATCCTACTGATATTCACACTTTGAGGAACTTCATTAGATTATGTAATTAGAACATGATTTATGTCCAAAACTTCAGTACTATTACTCATCCTCTCTATGCATTGTTAAAGAAAGATTTGCTTGGACATGGAGTGAAGAAGCTAAGGAAACCTTTAACATACTCAAAGAAAAGCTTTAAGAGTTCCTTATTATGAGAAGACTTAATTTCAAAAAGGTTTTCATTCTACACATTAACTGGAATGCTCTTAGTATTAATGCTATTCTTGGCCAACTTGATGAGGAAGGCGTAGAATATGTTATTGCCTATGCATCTTGAATGTCATAACCCTAGCCTTGGGCTCGCGACCAAGGCAAGGGTTTACAAAGGTGCGGGCCAAGATTGAGCCTGGGAGTCACATTTCATGCTCCCGGGAATGCAAAAGAGTGTGAGGGAATGAATCCTCACATTCCCAAGTGAACTTCCATTTTGGGAGTTGGAGTCCCAACGGACTTCTGAATTTTTAGAAAGTGATTTTAGGGGGTCAAAACTCATTGAATTGAGATGTTCATTATATCATTGAAAAGATCTTGGAACGTAGATGTCGGAAATGGGCTTGCATGACCCATTTGGACACTTAAAACACAAGTTATGGCCAAAAGAAGGGTTGGGAGTCAAATTGACAATTTGACTCCCGACCACTAAAAGTTAAGAATCACCCCGATTTCATTGTGTGTAGATGACATGTCACATACCGTTGGAAAGCTCTTGATAAGGGCTACAACTTTGCTTTAAACCTCATCTCAATAGAAGGTCTATAGAAAAAGTAATGGGCCCCAAAGTCGTGGGAATTAATGCATGTAATTCTAAATAACATAATTGATAATGAAACATGTGAAGGTATTGACTATGCAATAGACTTAGTTGAATTGTAAATAAACAATATATATGTAGTATGTACCATTTATGTTGAAAAGGTTAAGTTTTTGATCATGAAGTTTCATATCTCAAAAGTACATATGGGAAGTTGGGGGCACTATTTAGTTGAAAATATTTATATTTTATATTTTTTCAAACCATGAAGGGTGTTAGGGGCCATTAGTAAGCATGACATGAAGGACATTGGGGGATGTTGGAGAGGCCCAATTATTATTATTTTTGTTGGGGGTGGCAAGGGGCGCCAAAAATGACATTGAGAATGGTGGGGGTGCCAAGTAGGTCACAAATGGATGTTAGGGGTGGTAGAAATGTTAGTGTTTTTAATAGGTGAAGATTAAATTTCATGTTTTAAAATGAATGGAAGTGGAAATGAGTTCATGGACAATATATATCACCATGGATTGCTAATGTTTGCTCCCTAATTATGTTTCCTTTCTCATCATTTAATTTAAAAATATATTAATATGTTGATGTTATGTCAATTGATTGTCACTAGTAGTTTGAAGCGAAGCCCAAATAATATAATGCAACATTTTTTTTGGGTCATAATATTTTTTAATGATATTTTCAACTTACAAATGGAATATTAATATTTTAAAAAATACGAACACTCACTTAAAGGGGCATGGTTGGCTCTTGTTAATGTGATCCAAAACACCCATTTGCCTTTTCATGTCCATGTTATTTATGTTAAATTGTGATAAATTATGTCATTATGCTAAACTGTTACCTTCAAAAATCTTTGGGCAATGAATGTTTATTTATTTTTATAAATTGTGATTGCATAAATTTTCAACATGGATCCAAGTACAACAATTGCAATGAAAACCACAAGCATCCCAATTAGTAGTGATAATTTTATTGATTAGTTGACACTTAAACTAACCACCTTTCAAGCTTCAAATTGAAAGTAAACAAGGCACATGCCCAATGATGAATCATTCATTGTTCCACACACCATTTATATCTCAAGCAATGTTATTTCACTATATTAATTTGGGGTAGATGCAAGGTAAAGTGGCTCACTTTTTATGTCACAAGGTTAAATTTTGTAGGGTGTTGTGATTGGAAGCTTCATTATTATGCACATATATTTCAATTTGATCTTAGGGATTTGGGATTAAATTGTCAACTTAATTATAAAAAATGAAGATATAAATTACTTTGCATAACTCATTAAGGTAAAAATGTTATGGACTTTGGAAATCGAAGTTTTGGACTTGCCAACTAGCAACTGTTTTTGTATATGGACTTTGAAACGATTGAAATATTCATAGTATGTTATATAGGGAATTGGAATATGATGACTCTTTCTTTTAAAAGCACAAGTATGAAAAGATTGACATCATATGATTTATAGAATTTTTGTTATGGACTTTCAAATAACATGAAAGTTCTTCAAATTCATAAAGTCCATAGCTACCTCAAATTGGGGTTTCCTAAACTAGGTTTTTTTCTTTAGAGAAGCATAGAATAGGGGCCTCCAATAGGATATGCATTTATTTTTGAAAAATAACATCAAAATTGAGACGTTTTTAGTTTGGTTCACCCATAACCCTATCAAAACATGTCAAATATGGAATATGAGTGATGTTTTTATTCGCAAGGTTATGAGCCACTTTTCCTTGCATCTACCCTTGAGCTTTGTGCTATTGCACACTTCTATGACGGTGATCAATTGATGGAAAAAATGAATTGATTTTGTGAAAATTAAGTTCCATTCCAATGACAATATTGAATGGTGTGCAACTTGAATTGAATTCAAATTTAATCAAATTTAATTAAAATACATTGAATGCAATTCAAATTCCATTAAATTGGATTTTGATTCAAATTCAATTGATGATAAACGAGATGCAAATTGGTGCGAAAGGTATTAAATATGTGCTTGTGACTATGGTGTTGAAAAGAAAAGAAATTTTGAAATGACAAATATTGGAAAAGTCACCTTTGCATTCCTCTTTACTTGAGAATTGCCTAAACAGATTCCAATTTGGAATTGTCATCCAAAAATATGACTTATGAAAGCTAAAGCAGCTCTACCTAAACCAACTCCAATTCATCATTGTTTCTAAAATTAAATATGGGGGTCTATGTGATGATTAATTCGTATTAATTATTGTTGGGACACCCAAAGTTCAATTATTAACATTTTGGTGATGGACCTCTTTGGGGGTAAACCCAAAAGGGGGAAAAAACTGTGCCTCTTAAGTGCATGTGTCCTAAACTCATTGGTTATGTCCAAATTTAATTCCTAAGTGTGTTAGTCACCAGATTTAGCCTAGGATAATGCCAAGGGCATGAATTGTGGGAGGACTATTGTGTTACCAATTTGGGTTTTAACTGAATCTACTAGTAAGGACAAGAGCATTGTTAGAATGAGTCTGTGTGAACAAATACTAACAATACTCTAAGTTTTGAGTCCCAGATTGTGAATAATGCTGAAAAGCTAATATTTCAAGTGTCTGCAGGCCAGTGAAGAATCTCAATAGAAAACAATACCAAAGGGCGGAGCAGAGAGGGGGTTGGGGTTTTGCCTGGCCCACAACCAGACAACTACATATAAGCACACACCTTATAAAGATAGGAAGAGGTAAGTTCCTAGATTTCATCTTCAAAGTAGGCCTCCACAAGAATTTGATAAGATATCTGGCATAATCGAATTGATGGGTAGGTCCCATTTTTCTATCACACTTTCTAGCTTGCAAAATTTTGGGCTAGATCGTGAGAATTAACTTTGATGGCACCTTGCTTACCTCTCCATTGTCTACATTCTTGCATTCTTTGGATTGGAGATGTTTTTTGTGCTTTTATTTGTAAACCACCCCCCCC
>Ga0209611_10013785_pt1 | contig 10995 bp, 17 predicted proteins | sample S1TSphgellanicum_3_FD_187693 | JGI IMG/M metagenome (GOLD analysis project Ga0209611, IMG submission 187693) | Host-associated microbial communities from peat moss isolated from Minnesota, USA - S1T2_Fc - Sphagnum magellanicum MG (SPAdes) (version 2) | ecosystem: Host-associated > Plants > Peat...
CTTATTTGATTGTTTTGAATTTTAGATGGCAATGAAATTGTTGTAACTTTTGTAGCTAGTTTTCAAACATATTTATGTTTTTCCCTTGTTGCAATAACTCAAAATTTTGGACTTGCCAAATATGAGACAATGTACATGTCATTTAAAGACTCTACTAACTTCTTTCAATACATGTCATTTAAGTTGATTAATATTTTCATGTTTGTGCGGGCCATGAGCTTTCTTGCAACTCTTCTGCTCCTTTTGATGCTAGAGGAAAATGCTTTATGGTGAGCTTGTGATGATTGAAGTTTCTGCTTTCCTTTGAGTTGTGAAGTGGAATTTATTTCCTTGTAATTATAAAGCTAGTATGCTAATATGTCATCCCTCCAAGGATTTCTCCAGGGAATGGAAAGGTGGAAATGATATATGTTTTCCAGTTAATGGTCAAAAATCTTGAGTTGATGCATAAATCATCAAAGCACAAATGGTTTATCCTTGCTTTGTGATCAAATGGTAGTTATCATTGAGCTGGTACCAACCTTGCAAGTTTGCATTTGTTTGAATGGTTGCAAGTTAACTTCAACTTGTTTATCTATTATATCCGAGACTTTGGTTGGGTTAATCAATAACCACAAGATTTAGCAATTGAAGTTGTCAATGTCTCTAACACAATTTTATATCAAACTTTGTGATGTAAAGGTAAATCTTCATGTTTATGGACTTGTTTGGAGGGGAAATGTGTGTTGGCACTTATACATCTGAATGGCGATGTATGTTTGTTCCTAAATGGTGATAGTTTATTTGTGCAAGGTTATTCATGTAGGAAGGAGAATCTACATTTCAACCCTAAGGATTCAACTATGGATCCTAGGTTGTCTCAAAACATACAAATTGCAGCCACATCAACTCCAATAAGTTGATGGTGCCATCATTGTGTTTATATGTGGATCATCTAGTTATTCAAGTCAAGTATTGTTGATTACATTAAGGTAGGAACCCATGTTCAATACAAAACATTTTTTCATTTTTACAAAACTTAAGGTGAGTGTGCTCACTAAATTTTTATTAACTCAAGGGAAAGCATTTTCCATGTCCATTTTGTGTGTGATTAATGAGCCATGGTAACCCTAACCTTAGAACATTGTTAATTAAATGTTAACCTCAATTCATAATGTTAAATTAGGGTCCATTATTCCTTTTCAATAAAAATATATTTTACAAATGATTTAACATTGCCATGTGGCATGTTTCTATTTTTCGATCTTTAGAAGATGTGGCAAATTTGAAAATTCCATTCAAAATGTGACATGTGTCAAGATCTTCATTCTTGACATCTAATAATTGGGATATATCTAGGGTTTTTTAATAAATATTTAAATGCCATGATGCTCATAATGAGACACATGGCACATTTTGATTAGCCAAACACAAAAGATGTGGCAATTTTTTTACCATAAGATTTAGACAAATCTAGATCATCCAATATCACAATCTAGGAAAATCAAACCTTTTAATCAAATGCCACATTTATAAATTAAAAACATAGGAATTGAATGGTCCAAATATTTAAAACCATGCCATGTGGCAATAACCCATTAGTTAATCAGAAAAAAAACATGATCACTCCCTACCCACAAGATCAGGAAAAACTTGATCTTACATTGTCTTACCACATGTGACAATCCCAATGTGTAGAATCGAATGACCTAGATAAATTTGGAAAGATTTAAGGAACATAATTTAAGTATTTCAATAGTTAACATGTGTCTCCACATGGTTGGAGGTTGGATCCACCAAAATAGTTGTAACTTACAGTCGCAAAATGATGCCCCATATACACTATGTATATATAGGCCCCATCGAATGAAACAATATATACTAAATTTAACCTTCATCTACCATCTGATGACATCATCCTGATGTAATGTTTATGCGATTATTTGTCGTCTGCGACTTGTTTTAGGCGACTACTAGATAGTTAATTGTAAAATGTCTTTTTCGACTAAAAAACAGTCGTAAACACCAGTTGTAAATCAAGCTTTTTCTTCCTGTGTTACAACCCAAAGCATAGCAATTAACATACCTCTTTACCATTGTAATTCAATTATATTCATGTGTAAACAAACCATTAGGAGTTAGATGCCACCTTTTTTTGTTGAATTTGAATATGTTGAAAAGTTCAAATTCTTAAAGCTACAAATTTTCGATTCTAAGCTAGCTTTTTCTTCTTGATTTTAGAAGATTTGGATGTTGAGAATTCAAGCTCAATTAGTTAGGTTTCATTTGTTACTTGAATAGGAAAGTAATTAGGTTCTTTCACAAGGTTGAATTACTTTCTTTACTTATATTAATTTGGTTATTTGTGGTTTGGTCTTTTAGTTAAATACCTTGGTGTTGATGGTTTTCTTCATTGCACAAGTTTGTGTATTTCATGTGACAAGAACCTTGAAGTGGTTTTGATGTTATGTTTCATGTTGTAGTTTCCTTTCAATAAATATTTATGTTTGCACTTGAATAGATTTCTTATTTGTTAACACGGTATCAGAGCTTAGATTGTTGAATGAGAAAGTTGAAAGAAATTTAAAGCTAGAAAGTTTCTAGGACTAGAGCTTGAGAGTCTTTAGTAATATCATAGGAGTTTGTCAGGTGCAAAACAGAAACGGGGAAAAGAAAGAATGTGAAGAAAAAGAAAAGAAAAGAAAAGAGGTGAGAGGATATCAACATATCAAGGGTTGTGAAAGTCAAATCTTTAAATCTAGATCTAAATCTCTATTGTGAAAAGATCTTGAAGTGAAACTTGAAGAGACTATAGAAGACTATAAGACGCTTTTATTCTCAAATTTTCAAAAGAAAACGATATGTTTTGTGAGAGTTATGAACTTTTGGAGACTATGTGACAGATTTGGTTTTTTGGTCATATTTCCTTTGTTTGGGCATTTTTGGATCTGCAGTTTTGGGATCTTATAGATCATAAAGGAATATATATATGAGAATAATTTCATGTCATTTGGATTTGTATTGAGAGAGATTCAAGCATCTAAAGTTTTAGTCTTAATTTTGAAGTCAATTTCTTTTGAAAGTGATAACTCTTTGTGGTCATCATCAATAGAGCTACAATTTTGAGCAAATATAGAAGACATATATTTAATGTCTCTCCCAAAATTTCAAGGAATTTGGAGTTGTTGAAAGCGAGTTGTAAGTCATTTTGTGTTCAGGTCCCAGTTTGAGGTGATTTCGAGGAAGTAGCAAAATCTCTCATTTTATGAAGTTAAATGAGCTGAAATTTTGAGAGATGGTAGTAGACATAATTGTTCATGTTTCACAAAAATTTCAAATCGATCCAAGTCACATGTGAGCGGTGTGTGTAGCTTTGCAAAGTTGTTGTGACAGAAGTTTGTTTTGAGAAGACATTAAAACAAATTTTTGAAATGGAACAAATACAACTTGGGAGAACTTGAAGGAAGGAGTTTGAAGATTGGGAAGCGCAAATACATTATCAAGACCTTCATACAAAAGTGTGGTATGTAATCATGTACTTAATATCATACAAAATATTAATACGAGATATGTACATATACGTAAAACCCATGTATAGTATAGAATTTTGTATAATACTCAAGACATACATACATATGCAAGGTCCATCTTGTTTAACCCTAACCCTAACCTTAATCCTAGAAACCTAAGGAAGGAAAACCCTAATCTTAATCCTAAAAACCCAAGGAAGGAATTAAAATCATTTGTGAAACCCCAAGAAGACATTGAGTGTTGCCTTGAGAGATGGCAGACGGTCCTTCTCAAATTGCAATTGAAAAACTAGACGAAAATAATTTCCAAGTGTGGAAATTTAGGATTATGAATTTTTTGATGGGGAAAGGCTACTGGGAATTCATAACTGGTGATGAAAAAGAACCTCATCTCCCAGAAAACCCCACATAACAACAAATTCAAGCCAATAAAACTTGGTTTGAAAAAGCAAGGAAAGTCTTGTATTGGCTTTCTGTGAATGTGTCTGATTCCATGATTGTGCATATTCAAGATGCAAAATGACGCAAGCAAGCTTGGGATACATTAGTGAAGATGTATAGCACTAGTACACAAGCTCGCAAAATGCAGCTCAAGCAAGAGTTGCATAATTTACAAAAAAACAAGATGAACATCAGTGACTATTCTATAAAGGTGAAACACCTTGCAGATGTTCTTTTGCATCTATAAGAGCCCCTGTAGATAATGAAGATCTAGTGACTGTCACTTTGAATGGACTTGGAAAAGACTATAGCCAGTTTCGCACTTCAATTGCAGTTTGAAAAACATTTCCCGATTTCCAAGACTTAATAACACTACTTATAAGTGAAGAGATGAAAATTGTTGGTACTCCATCCAATGGAGGATCACAGGAAAGTGCTTTCTACTCAAATACTAATAGAGGTAGAGGTAGAGGTGGTAAAACTTCATTTCAAGGTCAACACAGAAGCTCGCATGGTGGACATCATTAACATGAAGGTCAAACTCATGGAGGTGGACAAGGAAACTTTGGAGGAAAAGGAAGTCAAGGAAGTTGTGGAGGTCGTGGTGGAAGTCATCGAGGTCAACAACCAAATAGCAATTCAAATTGCTACTACTATGGGAAACCTGGGCACATGGCAAAAAACTATATCAAAGGGAACATGATGCACAAAATGGAAAACTCCAACAAGGGAATTATGCATCAACTAGCAATCAAGGTGATGAGCAAATGTTTTTGATACAACACATGGCAAATTCAATGATAGGAGGTGTATTAAACAATAATGTCTGGTATGTGGATTCTGGAGCTTTAAACCACATGACTAGTCATGGAGAATGGTTTAGAGACACAAAGGATTTGAAGACACCAAGGTTTGTGGAAATTGGTGATGACACTACACATCCCATCACACAAATTGGCAAGGTGCCATTATCCATGTAAGATGGGCAAACAAAGTATTTGAAAGACGTACTTCATGTTCCAACCATAACAAAAAAATTGGTCTCCGTAGGCCAAATGGTGGAACAAGGTTTGCAGGTGACATTAAACCCAAATGGATGTTTTGTGGAAGACATGAAGAACCAAGGCAAATTGATTGCAAAAGGGGAAAGGAATGGACAAATGTTCACCTTGGATGTGAACATGCCTAAGGTGAATTCCATGTTATTCACACATGGAAAAGGAGCTGGAGACATTGGAATTTGGCACAAGCGAGTTGGCCATGTTAATCTCCAACGTCTTAAGCTGATGGAGAAAAAAAATCTTGTTGGAGGTTTTCCCAAATTTGGAACAGAAGAGGTGATGTCAAAAGTTTGTGAAGCATGCCAATTGGGGAAATAAGCTAGGCACCCATTCCCAGCTTAAACAATTTATGTAAATTCCAAACCTTTGGAAATGATCCACTCAGATGTGTGGACCACGAAGACAGAATCCATTGGAGGATGCAAATACTACATGAATTTCATTGATGATCACATAAGGAAGGTGTGGGTCTACTTCATGAAACACAAAGGTGAAATGTTTCAACATAATTTGAATTTCAAAACAATGGTGGAGAAGGAGAAGGGTGTGAGCATTAAGTGCCTTAGGTCTAATGGAAGGAGAGAGTATTTTTCAAATGAATTCAATGAGTACTTGAAGGAGCATGGAATTCAAAGAAGTATTCATGTAGTTATTCCCCACAGCAAAATGGAGTTGCTAAAAGGAAAAATAGGCACGTTGCAAAAATAGCACATGCCATATTGAATGAAAAGAATTTGCCAAATTACTTTTGGGCTGAAGTAGTAGCAATTATAGTCTATATCATGAATCAAACACCCATAACGATAGTTCATGGCATGACACCTGAAGAAAAATTCATAGGCAAGAAACCTGATGTTTCACACCTCAAAGTGTTTGGTTGCATTGCATACGTGCATGTTCCTGATGAGAAGAGATCAAAACTAGACACAAAAGTTGAAAAGTGTATCTTCATTGGATATTCCTCAGAACAAAAAGGATATAGATGCTTCAATCCTTCCACTCGAAAGTTGCAAGTGAGTAGAGATGTTGTGTTTGATGAGATGGTTAGCTAGTATTCACCACTGAAGGTAGCAGAAGATGGAGAGGCTAGAAATGGTGATGTTTCATCAAATGTGGAACAAGAATCACAATTAATTAGTGGACCACAAGAGTCTTCAATTAGTGGGTCTAGTAGCACTCCATGGAAAGGAGGATTAAGATCTTCAAACATAGTACATGGTAGTTCTCAAACGTCATCTAGAGATCCTCATGTAGATGATGAGTCAAATGATTTAGAGAAGAGTGTGGGTGAAAAATCAAGAATCCCTTCAATCATTATTCCTTGAGCTCGGATGGCCAAGAAAGTTTTGAAAACACCTGACAACAATAATGGAGTACAAAAATCCACACGAGTTAAATACCCTATACAAAAACTCACATATGATGGCTTTGTAACTCATCATTACGCATACATGGTGAGAGTTATACAGGAAGTTGAACCCACCTATTTTGAATAAGCGGTTGGAAACCCTAAATGGGACAATGCCATGGATGAAGAGATGGCAGCTTTGGATGCGAATGCTACTTGGGAATTGGTAGCTTTACCAAAGGACAAGAAAGCAATTGGGTGCAAATGGGTGTGCAAAATCAAACACAATGCAGATGGATGTGTGAGCAAATACAAAGCAAGATTGGTTGCCAAAGGTTATGCCCAAACTTATGGCGTAGACAATGAGGAGACCTATAGTCCAGTTGCCAAAATGAAAACTGTAAAAGCAATCATTGCTATGGCAGTAACAAAGGATGGTCTTTACATCAAATGGATGTAAAGGATGCTTTTCTTCATGGAGATTTATAGGAAGAAGTGTACATGGAGTAACCACCAAGTTATGGGGACCAAACACATCCTAATTTGGTTTGTAGGTTGAAAAAAACTTTATATTGCTTGAAGCAAGCTCCTAGAGCTTGGTGAGATAAGATAGGTCAATATCTTGTCACAAATGGATTTCAAACATCAAATGCAGATTTTTCACTATATGTGAAAAAGACAAATCATGGGATTGTAGTCATAGTCATCTATGTTGATGACTTGATTATCACAGGAAATAGTGATGCAAACATCTCTGATTTGAAGAAGCTTTTGAAGCAAAAGTTTGAGATGAAATATTTGGGAGAGTTACGTTACTTCCTTGGCATTGAGGTAATCCAGTCCCTCAAAGGGATATGGTTACTACAAATGCAATATGCCTTGAACAAATTCTCCGAATACAGGATGACGGGTTGTAAACACATTTCAATTCCATTGGAGCAAAATGTGAAATTAAGTGCAGATGAAAGAAACCTTGTGGAGGATACCACTATGTACAAACGCATGGTGGGGAGTTTGATTTACATGACCATCACAAGGCTAGATTTGAGTGTTGTAGTTAGAGTGGTAAGTCAATTCATGCAAACACCATGAAAGCCACATTTGGATGTAGTTAGGCGCATACTGAGGTACATAAAACATACTTTGCAGTGTGGAATTTTTTATGAAGCCAAGAGCGAGTTACAAGTACATGGATACACGGATGTTGATTGGGCTGGCAATGTTTCAGATAAAAGATCAACCAGTGGTTTCATGTTTTATTTTGGAAGCGGTGTTGTTAGTTAAAGCAGTAAAAAACAATCAATAGTTGCATTGTCAAGCATAGAAACAGAATACATAGGTGCAACAATTGTTGCATGTGAAGTAGTTTGGTTACAAAAACTACTTTTAGATTTGGGATAGTTAGTGGATGCTCCTATTATCATTTATTGTGATAACATCAGGAGCATACTACTTACTAACAACTCAATTTATCATGGTAGGACAAAGCACATTGGGGTGCACTACCACTTTATTAGAGAAAAAGTTCTAGCAAAAGAAATTGACCTTATTCATGTCAGTATTGAAGATCAAGTTGTTGACATTTTCACAAAGCTTTAGGTACAGACAAGCTAAGGAAGTATTAAAAAATGCTGAGTGTACTAAAAGTGGATTTGAGCTTGAAGGGGAGTGTTGAGAATTCAAGCTCAACTAGTTAGGTTTCATTTGTTACTGGAATAGGAAAGTAATTAGGTTCTTTCATAAAGTTGAATTACTTTCTTTACTTATATTAGTTTGGTTATTTGCGATTTAGTCTTTTAGCTAAATACCTTGGTGTTGATGGTTTTTTTCATTGCACAAGTTTGTGTACTTCATGTGACAAGAACCTTGAAGTGTTCTTGATGTTATGTTTCGTGTTGTGAACATCATGTTGTAGTTTCCTTTCAATAAATATTTATGTTTGCATTTGAGTAAATCTCTTATTTGTTAACATTGGAACGCGTTTTTATTGGTAGAACTTGGCTTTGGAACTTTTGAGGTTAGTAGATCATCTTCCTTTCTTTTGATTTCCACCATGTTTAGGACTGTGTCATGCTTCTTCACCATCACTTTCTTCTCCCACAATTTCCTCTAGCTCTAAAAACATACCATCAGAACATTTTAAACTAGTTATAGCGACATCAAGGTTCAATAATTAATTATCTACAATTTGTTTTGTTCTTTCTCTTTCTATAGCTGAAATGCCCATAAAATCTAGTTTTTCTTTTGATGTTAATCTGGTGGCTAGATTTTTAATTATTATTGGTGAGCCCTTGAACTCTTCAAGAGACCCAAAGGTGGGTCCCAGAGCGAAATAACAGAAGAAGAAGAGACTTGGGGCACGCTCCCTAATTCATAGTGAGCTCCGGCATGGGACTAAGACAAATTCACAAGCGAGAGTTCAGAATGAGGTCAACTTGCACAACCAAGAAAAAAAGGCAATTAATGTAAGTTGAATGGAAATGGTGTGGCGGACTTAGTAGGGACAACCTCAAGCACAAGCTTTACACAACTTGCAACCTTTGAGAGGAGGCACCACTCCCCTCCCTATAGTATACTCTATGCTTCTCCATGGGGACTACATCCAAATGTCATTTTCCCCCTAGACTCCCAAGTGGGAGTCCCAAAATTGGGACTCTTGTTGTCCCAAAACTTTGGAGGCTCCTATCTTTTTCAAATCAGGTTTGTTTTGAAAATGCGAGGGCCAAATCTTATATCCCTTAAAAAGGTCTTTCCAACGGTGTAAAACGCGCCCCAATCAGACTTCATTTAACCCCTGTTTTCAAGGGATTTGTGGTCGGGAATCAAATTCCCAATTTGACTCCCGCCCTTTCTTTTGATCATAATTCATGCAAATTAGGTCTAAATGGACAATGCGAGGGCACCTTAAGCATCTACGCTTCAGGACTTTCTAATGGTATCATGGGGGCCTAATTTGGTGCTTGTTTACCTTTCCAACCAAGGTTATGAACATTCGTAACTCCCGCATGAATGCAACTCCCAAAGTGGGAATGCACTTGGGAGTCATTGGGCTTCATCCCTTGCACTCTCCCCCATTTGTGAGAGTGTTTCCCACATAAAAACACTCTTGGCCTCACGGGCCTTTGCACTTCACATTTAGTTGTGAACCCAATGTTAGGGTTGCGATAACTGCATTTTTCAACTTCTTTAACATGCTTGAAACCTCAATTTTTTCATTAGCGTAACATCTAAGGGTTGTTTCATTTGGTTTCATTTGGATGTTCCCCACATTTAAATTCACACTAGGCATACCCATGTCCACCCTAGCTACTACCTCGGAAGAAGGCGGCTCACAATAAAAATTGGTTGACTTTGAAATTCGGGTCTTTGCTTGGTGAAAGGTAGGTGGCAAAGCTACAATTGTGAAAATCCAAACAAAATTTAAATGTAATAAAATTTCTCAAGTGTGACATTTTTCACCAACATTCACTATTAAATAAATATATGTATTGCATAGTAATTACATAAAATGTGTAAACTATTATGTACTTATTATATCCTTTTTGGACTTCCATGTGCTACATGTCACCTAATTGAATAAGACGTACGACATATGGATTGTAGTAATGGAACTATGCACATTATATAGGATTGAATGAATTGTAAGTACTTTGGAATCCTTGCATGTAATTACAATGTACTAAACATACTTTATTCACATATTATGACATCTACAAAAAGATTCCAATACACTATTAAAGGACTATGTAATCCAATCACTCTTCTACCTTCAACCTAAACACAAATTGTGTGTTATAGTATACAACATCTATTTAAAAACATAGGATTGTGACAAAATAAGGACAATGGTTCAAATTGTGTTACAATAATGAACACTCAAAGTTCATAATTTGGATTTTGGATTCAGAACTTGCGAGTTGAAATCAAAAAGATGTCAACTTGAAAATGGCAACAAGCAAATCAAAATCAATAGCAAGAGTAGAAGTTACTATGACCTTTGACTAGCTTGTGTGGTTGCCAACCTCCTCTCTCTTCGAATTTGATCTTTTGAACATTTAAACCATCAATTGTTCCTAGTTTACTCAATCCAACACAATCCCACCATGCACGGTGCATCTTTGCTACACAATCCTCCAAAATGCACTTAGTAGATTTACTAAAGTGATATGTAGAGCACCAACCATGATACATATGCTTACAAGACAACATCTTGGTAGCCCATACAAGAGCAAACCCTAATCCACCAAAAACACATTTCTTTACAAGAAGCCACTCAAACCCTATAACAATCTGCAACTCTGAATAAGGTTGCGGTGGCACCCTCTTAAAAACAAAACCCCTATGACTCTGATTGACAAGATCTTTCATGGCAAATTCATGCTGCTTGCAAACCAAAACCTATTTTTCTAAAGCATCAAATGTGGAAGACACATCAATGATGCATTTTTGCATTTGAAAAAACAAACTCTCTCCCTCGACTACTAAACCTTTACATATCTCTAAAATAACTCTCTGAACATCGACTTGTTTGCTCAGAACTTCTAGTGTGGAATCAAACATAGGTTCATAAGAACTCGAAGGCATGGTGGATTGAGCTTCTAAATTGTTTGTTCCCACTTCGCATGTCGCCATTTCA
>Ga0209611_10013787_pt1 | contig 10994 bp, 6 predicted proteins | sample S1TSphgellanicum_3_FD_187693 | JGI IMG/M metagenome (GOLD analysis project Ga0209611, IMG submission 187693) | Host-associated microbial communities from peat moss isolated from Minnesota, USA - S1T2_Fc - Sphagnum magellanicum MG (SPAdes) (version 2) | ecosystem: Host-associated > Plants > Peat...
ACATCTTTTTTATTTGACTGCTGTGATCAGATCAGCCTCCTGGAAAGAGACCCTGATTCTCCTCTTGACCAATGCTTAACTTGTTGTTAATGCTCAAGAGGTATATTCTCAAGACATATTTAAATAAACTTGCACATGAATACAATTTCTTTCCTGTTTTGTGCGCACATGTTCATAGTCAAAAGAGCATCACAAATTTTCACATTAGAAGCTGAACAAGGTCCAGCAAGGCACTTATTAGAGCTTCACATGATACCTGATTAAATTATCACCAGCTCAAAGCACAGGATTTGAAGTTTCCAGTGTCCTGGAAAATGACACATAAGCAATCTCACAATTGAGAAAACATTGAATAATTTTTTGGGACCTGGATCTGCAGACTTGGGGTCGACTCCAAGTTTGCAGTCTTTTTTACCACCACACCGATTTCAAAATGCAACTGAATGAAGATTTGGCACTTGAAGAAAAATAAGCCAACACTAAGTCTGATACTACCTTGAGGTAGGCCACAAGTTCATGTCTGGGCTCACTTTAAAGAATATTTTTGGTCTGTTTTGGTGGTGCTTTTGATATGCAGTTGGTCTCATTATATACTGAACCAGAGTCCGTCAGAGAGCTGTCAATCAAAGGACTGGATGCATGGTCCCAAAATCTAAGTGTACCTAAGAAATTTTGTAGTGCATTTGAGTTTTTGAGTGCACCTTATATTCAGGAATATCACCCCTCCATAAAAGAGGAAAGATCTTACAATAGCTAATACTCAACAATGAGAGGGAAATTATACCTACTTACAAGTTTAAGATCCCTCTTGCTCTTAAGTTAGGTGTAAGAACGCTCCCGTCTTATGCCTTGTGATTTACCTATGTTAAGTGTTAAGGCCTGTGAATGGAGGCGGTACCAGAATATGCCCACCACTGGCATTACCAAAATGAGGCATCCACCTTAGGCAACGGGTGCCTCATTCTGATAAATCACCATCCAAGTGCCTTACCTTGTGTAATGATACGTCAACCTATGTTCTTCATACCTAATAGCACTCGTATCGTGCAAAGAAAAAACAGCCATACCTTAACAAAATGTTCCAGCCACCTAGATATGTAAGGTGACCTCCGGTATCAAGAGGGAATATTATGCATTTTAAGCGGCCTCCAAATCCTCTGCGAAATCTCTGAGAGGTCATTATGTTTATGATACTGTCATCCCTTATGATGGGGAAAGCCTATGCATAGGGGGAAATCCCACCATATGCGACCAGAGTCCAGAGTCCAGACTGGGCAACTGCCTAAGTCCTCATCTTAGGCTCCATATTTTGGAATTCTCCCACTCTAGGGCTCTCTCCTACAGGTGCCCCAACTGATAGGTATAACTCATAACATTAGTGAGATGGTTTACAACTTAGCTCTTGACATTAGCGACGTGGACGACCTCATTAGCTGTGAGGGTGGACACGGCAGCCCAGAGGCGATCTGTTTCGACAAATCTGTTCGGGAGGTTAATGATCCGCCGAAATTTGTTGACGATTTCGTATGAGTTTCCCGTAAATTTGTTCTGGGGACGTCCACAGAAGAATTTGCGAAACTGATTAGCTTGTACTCCACGGTTGTTTAGATTCTCTAATTTCTGTTTATTTCGGTTGTTATTTCGCCACACATAAAAGGAAATGGGCATGCTGCTGGCGCTGCGACCCACCAGATTCTTATGTCTGAGAATTGAAAAATTTCCAAGTGATATCCGAGCAGCTAGTCGATTGCACTGGCGCCGCGTGATGAGAAACATCTTTGCTCAAAGCGGGAAGTTGGCGATGGGGAGCTACGAAAATTTCAGTTCGTTACATAATATGTCGGAGTTCGACGGTTTTCCTAAACTGCCCATGTGGACGTAAATGCTTGCAGTGGTTCCCTCCCCGCCCCAAAACCAAAAATTCCGACAACGGTAAATGCGTGTTCCTTGGAATGCAAGGAGAGCAGCACGCCGAGTAGTTCTTTGTTGCAGAACGACCCCCTGGAGATTTTTCTTTGGTTTTGAGTGGGAGCTTACAGAGTATATAAAAGAGACCGTGAGCCCGCTAATTCTTCACTCGACAATCTCTTCTCCAGATCAAAGAGTGCAGAATCGAGTGGGATACTCATCAGTTAAATCACAATGTTAGATTTTTTCATATTCTTTTCGAATCAGCTCAATCAAGACATCATTCAACTGGCTTCTGGTGAACCGAAGTCCTGCAATTAGAGGCCTTTTCAATTTCAACGATCAATTAGCAGTTTCTTCATTGAAAGCCTCGCTTCCAGCTTCTTCCAGCTCCTAGACCATATCTAAGTACTAGAATTTGTCCCTGCAGAATTCCTATTTTTCCTAATTTTCATTTCCCCCTGGATTCAATCTTCACCAATACAATACTTCCAGCATATTCCCTCCCCGTTCTAGATCTTGGTCTTCTTTGCTTTTTGGTGTGTGGATTCGATCCAGATCTGGAGCTTTCATTTGGAGCTACCAGACTACTGAAAGGGTGTCCAAGCCAGATTTCCTAAGGCTTGCAGAATTTGGTTTGTTGGATTACCACAGACAACAGCACAATGACCTGGCCGGGGCTATCTAAGGTGGTGGATCCATGCAATAACCGCAAGAGTGTATCTGGAGGACAGGCGCATGAAGTACATCAGAGTTTCTGCGGCATGATGGCCCTCAACAATTGTCAGTATGTCTATCAGGGTGACAACGAAGGAGATGGTGGATCGTCAAACTACAAACCTCCAAAGAGAACCCAGTTCCTCAAATCTTTTGGAGATGGCAAAGGATCGCCATGGAATCCCCCACCTCCCCCTAGGTGCGCTATGTGTACAGGGAACACAAAGAATATGTTGGGGTGGGGAGTTGATGGTGGGGGCGATGGAGATGGCGGTGGGAGTAAAATTAAACCTGGGAAGTGTGATCTCTGGTGACAATCATGAGTAGCAGCACCTCAGAACACATGAATTGCAGTACATGCTTAAGCTAGATGGTTTTCTTGTTGCTGGAAAGAAAGCTCAGGACATTGAACCCAGTAGAACCTTTCTGGGTCTTTGTGCTTGAAGAATAGACAGCTTTAGCACATATTGAACACAAATTCTTTGTGGGTTTTCCAAACCCATCATTCTTTTTACAGGCATAGCAAGCAACCAAGCATGAAATAGTCTTCAATTTATTTCAATTTGTACATACATAGGTCATTTGATGTGCTTATTTCTTTCACCCGAGGTCGGCTACCCCAACCCCCTGTGCATGCCAGCAGACCATTGGGCCAGGTACTGAATAAGGGGGCAAGAAGGAAGAGAGAAACAGTGTAATTAAAAGCACCTGGAATTCATATTCAGTTCACACATTTTGTGGAACTTAGCTTGTACATAGGAATCTCTTAAATAAAGACCAAGTGCTGTGTATGTACACATGACCAATATTGAGCTCCTTTACATGCCAGGCTTCTCAAGAGATTTGAGGTTGCATAAATGAGATCAATGCACCATGAGTCAAATTTTGGTTGTCTGCATTTCCAAGTGGGAAAGCCAGCAGTAATGAGTCTTGACAAGAAGAAATAGCCATCCAGGTAGTCCAAGGTACGCATCAACTACTCTCATCCATGGCCAATAGTGGAATCGTGGTTGGGGCCCAGGTCAAAGTTAAGTACTAATAAAAGTCCTCTATTTCTTGGAACGGCTTTGGCAATTTTGTTGTTGGGAAATACTACAAGTCAGGAATTCTGGACATTCAAATGTCAACACTACTCAGATGCCCGATGTGGAAACCATTATATACTATCCTTTGTGTACAATTTCAATCAGAATGACATTTTAACTTGAAGAATGATCCCAGAAGTACACCAAACTAGGGCTACTAAGCCCCAGTTTCACTAAAACTGGGGATGATTTCAGAAGTCACGATCTGGAAAGAGTGCACAAGGAAAAAAAAAGTTTTCTTGGTCCTTTGGGGAGATTGACCCTCAGTTTTGGATTTGCGTTATCTGTGCCTGGATTGCTGCTGCTCATATTCTTTATTAAATCAAGCCCTGTTAGAATACGATTGTACAAATCCTCTGAACTGATAGAGAGTTTCATGAAACCTACTCAATTTCAGTCACTTTACAGCTACACTCAAATTGGGGATGAAGCAGGAATTAGAGGGTCAAACTAGGGCCCAAATGATGGGTGATCTTATGAATATCTGTATTGGCCTCCAAGTAATGATTGTTAGTAGTGCCAATCAGCCTTCTTTTTATTGGCAAAATTTTTCCAAAAAGCGAAATTTAAATTTAAAATTTTGAAAATGAAGTGATTTTGGAGGCTTTGAATAGCCAAAAGTGAGGGAAAAACAAAGTTAAAATATCCAGATTTTTATATTTGCTTTTCAGTGTGTAACCAAAATTTGGCTACAAACAAAAATTCCTAAATGAAACATTGGTGCTAATATCACTTACAATGTGATGGGGCTATTACCAATTTTTCAAGTATTGCCTAGGTTTAGGATGCATCTTCAATCTTAAACCAAGTAGAACTGGGAAGACAAAATAAATCCAACGTTAGAAAGCAAATAATTTAAGGTTAGGTTTGTCTCTCTCTTTCAATTTGGATGTACCTTGTTGGAACTATTGGCCTTTGTGCATGATGAGCAATGACATAAAAAAAACTAATGGGTTAAGAGTGACATGTGCATTTACAATTCTAAAGTTTTGTTGTTTAACCATCTATTAATGGCAACTAATCCTTCCAAGTGGATGAATTGTTAGTGGTTTCTCATTCACCTAACCCATCACATATCACATTGATCACAAATATAACTAAATATTGGTCACAATAATGACATGGATTTAAAGTCACCAAATGTTTATTAAAGTTTATTATGGATATATTAGGAATATGTTGCATAAGGATATATATCTTGGAATGTAATGGTAAGTTGGCGGCCAATGATTGGTAGGTAGGCCTATTTATTTAGCGTAGGCTACCTACTTAAATTAACTAAGGTCAAAGCAAAATAAAGTAGATAGACAAAGTAGACGTCTGCCTTTCAACCTTGCATTGTTCATATAATTATTATAAAGTAACATCAAATTAGGTGAAAGTATGTGTTAAGTAGAATTAGTTTGCTCTATTAAGTTTATAAGAATTTAACTTTTTGTAAAAAATAAAATAAAATTTCAAAAGTAGATGAAAATTAAAATTGAAACCAATTGAAAAATACATGTTCCAATCTACTTTTTGGTTAGAAAAATTAATGAAATTAATATGTAATAAGTTAGGAAATGAAGATCAACATATGTTTTAACAAGTCATCAAAATATATATATATTTCCTGTTTGTAAAAAACTACTTGAAGGTGAAAGCACATTAAGCCCCCCCCCAAATTGTAATCACATGTATAATATTTTTGCAATTAATTTTTTTGGTAATGTATGGACATCACATTTTGGATTATTTTTGTTTTTTTATAGTATATTTGATTAGCTTTAGATTTCATCTCATCAATTATTTTAATTTTTGAATGTATGGAATATATTCATGACAAACTAATACTCATCACATAGTTTGAAAATTTGAATATATATTTCAAAACTAGGGTTGTGGATGGAATTCTTGGGTGGATTTTTTTATAGTGTATGATATTGATATACATCAATTAAATCTAGGAAAATTTTTAAATGTAAAATTTTTGGATGAAATTTCATTCAAAAAATGTGTTTTTTTTGCATTTGTTTAATAATGAATGCATAATTTTTAAAAAATTGGAAAAAACCATTACCATATCAAAGAGGAGGAGAGTTTATAGATGGGCAATACATTATTTTTTCAATTTTATTTTGTTGGTAATGTTTCATGAATCATAAACATGAGGCCCCATGGCCGTTCAAAAATTGTATGTTATATATTTTGTATACATTGATTTTATTCAATCCTTTTCATCCAATCATTGGATCAAAATGAATTTTGACTCAAAATGAACTAGGAGTTCAAAAATGTTGTTGTGTAAATTCTAAAGTTTTTGACTTGTGTTTAAGATAACCAAAGGATGCCTTCAAGATTTTAACTTACTATGAACTATGAACCTTAAACCTTAAACCCTAAACTTGTTATACATCACCTTTTTTGAACAAAAGTGGTTCACCCTTAGTGTGTTTTCATCCTTAACACATACATGAAACCAAAAGCCCACATTGAAAAATAGACATCAAAAGCTATTTCTATTTTGAAAAACCTATTTAAAACCAATGTTTCATAATTTTATAATGGGTTTTATTGCTATTTTAAATCTACTTGTTCTAATTTTTACAAGGTAGTCAAGTTGTTCACTTTATCTTGTTCACATTCGCTAGTTACACAATATATTTATAGCTACCTACCTATATATTATTTTACCTAGGCTTAAGTTAAGCTAGGTTGGTTAGGCAATAAACAATTAAAAAATTGGTAAATAAGTAGGCTACCTTTGTATGGGACAAAGGATGTGAAATAATGTTGTAATGTTTTTATTTCATGAAATTTATCGCATAACCTTTATCAACAAGTTCAATTTTATAAGTTACATAAATAGATGAAAGAACAATTTTCACATAATACATGGACTAGAAATATTCAAAATGCAACTGCCACTTAAGGGCGTAAGCACATTAAACCCCCCAAAAATTATAATGACAAGTATAATATTTTTACAATTTTTTTTTGGTAATGTATGGACATCACATCTTGGATTACTTTTGTTTGTTTTAAATACATTTGATGAACTTGAAACTTAATTTAATCAATTAATTTAAGAAATCCAACAAACAATGAAAAACTTGAAGGTATGGAGAATATTTGTGACAAAATAATACCTGTCATTGTGTTTGAAAAAATTACATATATATTTCAAAACTAAGGTTGCGAGTGGAATTTTTGGGTGAATTTTTTTTATGGTGTATGATATTGATATACATGAATTAAATCTAAAACCATTTACAGATTTAAAGTTTTTGGATGAAATTTCATTCAAAAAAATGTATGTTTTTTGCATTTTTGAACAATAAATGCATAATATATACATAAGAAAAAAACCACTACCATATCAAAGAGGAGGTTATTTTATAGATGGACATTACATTATTTTTTCAATTTTTTTAATTTGGTAATGTTTCATGAACCACAAACATGAGGCCTTATGGCCATTGAAAAATTGTAAGTTATATATTATATGTACATTAATTTTATCCAATTCTTTTCGTTTAATTGTTCCATCAAAATTAGTTTTGACTCAAAGTGAACTTTGAGCTCCAAAATGTTGTCATGCAAATTTTTCAGTTTTTACTTATGTTTATGATAGCCGAAAACAACCATCAAAATTTTAATTTATCACATACTATAATACTTGTTATACATTACTTTTTTTTGGTGAAAAGTGGCTCACCCTTAGTGTGCTTTCACCCTAGGATGAACCAATTAAATTTTTTTGCAATCAACAAATTACATAAGATTTTATTTACTTAAGCATACCTACCAATTTACTTAGGCCTATGTACCTAATTTTAGGGGGTGCAATCATGGTAACATTTATCACAAGAGTTGTAACTAATGTTTAATTTTTCACATTTTTAGTCAAAATTTAATTTATTGTTGAATATTTTAAAAACCAATTCATAAATATGCACCTTGGAAAATATTTCTATGAAGCCATATATGATAAAAGGTCCCAAAACATTCATTAAGCATTGTAATCAATGCTTTGAATGCTTATTTTGTTACTTTTTAGATAAAATGTGAAACAATTGTCAAAAGTGACAATTCGTCATATTGACTAGTCAAATTGTTAATTGACCCTTTGGTCAAAAAGACACCATTCAACACAAATGTGTACAAAATGACTTGTCCCAAATGACACTTTGGTCAAGCTTGATAAGAAAACAAAATTATCACATGCAATTTTTTTTACTAATCTTTCTAGAAAAAAAAAATGTGATTTTTTGGAACAATGTTTGGCAAACCCATACATAAGCACAATTTGATTGGAAAGGGCTATTAGTCCTTGGTTTGGTGTTGAAGTACTCTCGTAAAATTAGGGATTATTTCCAAATGATTAAGTGCTAGATGTAAAATGCTTGACAAACTATTACATAAACACAATGTGCCTAGAAAAAGGATTTCTTGCTTTGGTATTGAAGTAACTTTCATAAAATTGAGGATTGTTTCCAAAGGACTACTTAAAAGTGCTAGATGGAGGTGCTTGGTAGACCCTTACATAAGCACAATGTGCTTGGAAAGGGTTGTGAGTCCTTGATTTGGTGTTGAAATAATTTTCATTAAACTAAGGATTGTTTCAAAAGGACTACTCAAAAGTGTTAAATGGAGATGCTTGGTAGACCTTTACATAATGGCGGGGATTTCCAAGCTTTCTTCAGTGAGTCATTAGAAACTGGCCTCCAAATGCGGTTAACGAATTGGTTACTTTTCTCCTGGGTTACTTTTGGCTGCTGAAATTCCTTGAAACATTGTTGAGCAATGACTGGTTAGTGTTGCAGGCAAGGAAAAGAAAGAAAACACTTGTATATACAAAAGGCAGGGATGGGAACCCATCCACAAGAAATACAAGGCAAGTAAAAGCCCAAAAACACATGTGATGAAAGACCATAACAATGAGTACATCACTAATACACTAATAAAACAGAAGATCGTAAATTAAAAAGATATCATTTGTCACAAATTGGGTAATCATGGAGGCGCACTGACAGAGATGAGGAATGCCTCCCAAACTCAGTAGCACGTTGAAAAATCACAATGGCCTGTGCACCTTAAGGTAAAGGATATTGAACTAGTATGTTGATCACAGTACATCTCTTGAGATGTCTCCTAGGAGGGATTTTTATTTCAATTTTGTGATGTATTCAAATTGGTGATCATCCACCAGACAATTTAGCCAAATTTAAGAATCCTTTACATATTTGGCTACATGCTAGAATCCAATCTAGAAATCTAGTGATTTTCAAAAAACAATTGTTGAAATCTGGCTACTAGAGAAATTAAAAAATAAATATTTTTAGCCATTTTTTAAAACAATTAGCCAATTACCTACATTTAGCTAGGAAAAAAATGTTGTTGACATGGAGGTGGGACTTTTGTTGTTCTCAATGTGTTCCCATGAATTTTTCACTTTATTCCCATCAAATTCCCAAAATGTTCCCAATAGCTCTTTACTTTGTCCCAATTCTTTGCCTTAAGTTCTACTTTTATAACCTATATAACCAATCTGAAGGAGTAGGTTACAACATATCTATTTTGGGATTGTCCATAGATTTTTTAATTTTTTTAATGGGTGAATCCAAGATGCCTTTCAAAAAAGAAAAAAATTGAACTTTGGGAGTCCTGATAACTGATTAATAGCCTAGTACTTCAGTTTGTTAGGCACCAATTAATTATGTTTTGGAATTGCCAAAAATTCTGAAAAACATGTGCTTGCCATATACAAAAAAACCTACATGAAACTCTCAAGCACAATAGTTTCATTATTTAGTACAATATCTAATTTTTATTTTCATTTTTAATGTTGAATAATAAATAAATAAATATTAGGCACCTCAATGCGGAACCATCCTAAGTATTATGGTATGAGTCACAATATACTGTCATTGGGTAATTCTCATTTTTTTAAAACTACCAAATCTGGTTTTTATAAGGGTTTGAGAAACCTACTTGGTTTTCTTTTTAAAATTATATGTATATATATATATATATATATATAAGGACCAGGACAAAGTATCAAAGTTTTCATTTTATATCATTTCACCAGTTTTGTATGTTCTAGTCCTTGCCATTTGGAAAGGGTATGGGTTAGATCCGGTTCTCACACCAAAAAATGACAACCTGAATACCGATCAGGGTATCAGTAAATCTGATACCCTACATTGTTTAAGTCTGATACTTGGATGATACCCGACACACCCTGCGATACCCACCCAACACTGCAATATACTACCGTACACTAGATATTTAGTCACGGTGATTAGTTTGACTCTAATCCATTACCGGGTTTGTTGGGCCTCGCCCACACAGGGACTCTCAGAACCGGATTTTGGTCCATCTTGGGCTAAGTTGTCTAGTTTCTTCTTCAGTATTCATGCAGCCTAGGTGACACTGGACGTTGTTACTCTAGTGAACAAGGCATCACAAACACTTGGCCCTACCAATAGATAAGATGTTATACATCTACCTTCTATGTCCACACTCGGAACACCAAAAAAATCCGTTCCAATCGAAACAGTCTAAACACTTTCACCAAAGAAACTGGTTCACATAATGTGAAACCGGTTCTAATAAGGTAAAACCTCCAAAAGTTGGATCCAGTGCGATACTTGCTGTGCCTGTGGGGGCAGGGCCCAACAAATTTATTCACTCAAGTATGACAGTGGTGCGACAGCCAAGTGGACTATGGATCTCGTGTGAACAGGAACAAAATGAGGTAAAAATTAGTCTACAGGGTGTAGTTGGGTTGTAGTAGGTGTGAACAAGAACACACTCAATGGTGAGAATTAAGTGTATGGAGTGAGAGCCTAATTGACACTGGATCTCGTGTGAACAAGAACAAAATTTAATCACTTGATGTGAAATTAAGTCTACGATGTGAAGTATGGCTATGATCAAGAAGATCTAATCACACCTGCAAAAAGGACACAGTTCAGATGGTTGTATGAACGTGTACCAAAAGCTCTGAGGCATGCAAGCCACTGTGTACATGACCCCAAAAAAAATTCAAAATCTTCCCAATTTTTTTGTCCCAAAAAAGAGGCTGATCTTGATTCATGTGTAGCTATCACATATATTGGGTAGCAGATATAGGCCCTTATTTGGCCTGGGTTTATGACTTTCCGTAAATCCAATCTTATGAAAAAGTCTGCTGATTTCCAGCATTTATTAGTGCACCCTTATAACCTAGAATCATTTATTCATATCTTGAATGTTCTCAAAGTTCTACACTAGTATAAGAGCTGCCTAATATCCTCTAAT
>Ga0209611_10013790_pt1 | contig 10994 bp, 8 predicted proteins | sample S1TSphgellanicum_3_FD_187693 | JGI IMG/M metagenome (GOLD analysis project Ga0209611, IMG submission 187693) | Host-associated microbial communities from peat moss isolated from Minnesota, USA - S1T2_Fc - Sphagnum magellanicum MG (SPAdes) (version 2) | ecosystem: Host-associated > Plants > Peat...
AGTTTTGATTGAAAGTGCAAGATGATATGAGCACAACATCACATTTCTGTCTGACTAGAACAATGCACTTACTTTCACATATTTCTATTGTAGTACCTCAGTGGGTTGTGCACACAAAAGTGTCAAATTAATTAATTAATTTTACAATTTAAAATTATTCATGTGAGTTTTTTTTACTTTTGGAACTTTTGGACATATAATGAATTTATATATTAAAATTCTAACTCAACTTCAGAGTTCTTTTCTTGTCCTTGTTGGTCATTCTCTTCACAACCAAACATGCTTATTTTTGTATTATTAGGCCGTGGTTTGATTCCATATTCTTGCAATTTAAAAATTTGAAATTCTCGATGATGACAATGGAGTTAAAAATTTTTTTCAAAAACTTCAAAATAAATAAATAAATAATTTCATTTATTCTGAAGTTGCCCATGTACTACAGAATTGATTCTTTTAAAAAAAGAAAGAAATCAAATGTCTTCAGATTGTTATGAATTTGAGGAAGAAATTGTCACCAGCATGAAACACTTTTGCATGTAATGATAAGTGGAGCAAAGTACTCAGGTAGAATCCTTTAGAGTGTGCTTTTTTTTTTTTTTTTTTTTGGGGTCAATTTTGTGACATACCCAAAGTGCCCATCACCCATAGGATAATTTAGCCAAATTTGCTTTTAATTTCACATTTTTCACCAAATTGTGCCATAAAGAGTGTTGCCAATGCACTACAGAATGGACCCACTAGCCAGAACTAACTGGTTCTATTGTATAATGGAGGGCACCTTACCCTCATTGGTTTTTTTTTGGGGGGGTGAAATTTTGCCCAAATTTTAACCTGAAAAATATGGTTTTGTCCTATACAAGGGAGTTTTCATGGGGGAAAAAAATGACCCGAATTCGCCACATTTTGAAGGAAAAAATAAAAATAAAAATCCAAATCACCAGATTTTTATGAGAAGTTCCAGTAGGTAGCCAAGAATATACAAGGATGCTGGTTTTTTTATCTACTTTCATTTTTAAGTATGTAGCCAAATCTGGCTAAATTGATGAAACCCTTGCTTACCCTGGCTAACTATATTTCAACCTAAAACTCGGCAGTTCCAGGAATTCAGATCCTGCCCGCAGCCCTGATTGCCAGAACGGCCCCGTTCTTGGTCCAGAATGCCTTGCCCTAACGGCTAAGGACTCACTAGGATCCAGACACATTCTCTGGTGGAAAGGGAACATAGGTAGGTAGGAAAATGACGGAATTTGACCACCATGGCCAATTTCTGACAAACTGAAAAAATCTGCATGTTTTGTACTGTACTCCGTTCACACAGGTACACAAATTCCTTCTGACATGGGCAAGGTGCGTTCCAACAGTGGGGACGTCACCCATCTGAATTTTCAACCCTACAGGAGGCATTTAAAGATTCTGGACTGGAATTCTTGGAATTTTGATTCTGGGCGGATTCCTGTCATTCACCCGTCGGAATGATTACCGAAACTCATCATTCCAACGTTCTGATGGAATTCCAGTTTGTATAGCCAGACAGACAGACATACCGGAACAGTGCCTTTTTCTTTTTTTCTTTTTCATTTCGAAAATTTGGCGAAATTAGTCACACAAAAAAATAGAAAAATTAGCCGAATTTCCACTAGAAAAACAAAAATTTCCAAAAATTTCCCATTTCCCAATTTCTTTGTCGAAAAATATCCAAATTTCGCCAAAAAAAGAAAAGAAAACACTGGCACTGGAACGACAACCCGCCATAAGTTCGGGTCCCTTCTAGCCGCGGGCGTCTGCTTCAGAACCACACCCGCCCCGCCATAGCTTCGGGTCCCTTCGCGCTGCAATCGTCTGTGTTCCGTGCGCACGTCCCCTTGGTCTCTTGTCTGCTGAGGCTGCACTGCAATATCTTCGTAGCGTGTTTTTTTTTCGGGTCTCAGCAGCGACGAAGTCTTATACGCAAGTTTTGATATCGTATACTCTCATTTGCGGTGTTGGAGACCGCATTTATTGGAAGGTTTTATATTCTGTTTTCAAAAGATTTTGCGTTGCGGAAAAGGTGACATTCTATTCTGAAGTTTGATCTTGTTGTTGTTGTTGTTGATTTTGTGTTTTTTTGGAAAGATCTCGATGTCTTCGGATGGTAATCTGATGGCACCGGCTGTCAGCAGTCGTAGTATCGATCCTCTTCGCTTCTTTCATGAACTTTGTTGTCGCATCGCATGTCTTTTCTTTTTTTGGGTCTCTTTCATCAACTTTGTTGTCGCATGGAACATTTTTTCTTCTTCTTCTTCTTCTTTGCCTCTTTCATCAACTTTGTTGTCGCATGGAACATTTCTTCTTCTTCTTTGCCTCTTTCATCAACTTTGTTGTGTGACCTTTTCATACGTTGCTGTAGACCTGCAGCATTCGCGCCCGAAAACCGAGATTGTCAATAAGCAAGGACTTTTGTCTTCCTTTCTCCGCCATGGCCTTCGTCTTCAGTGGCGAACGTTGAACTGTAAGATGGTTCTTGATTTTCCCTGCATCGTTATGGTTCGAGTATTGTTACCATCAGCCACCTGAATAGAGTCTGACATGGCGACAGCGGAGAGGAAGCCGATTATTTTGCCTTCTCCCTATGGCAAGATTGAGCCGGAGTCGAGTATGAGTGACAAAATAGCTCAAGTTTTGCAGTTGGTGCAGAAAGAAGGCCCTCTCTCGAAAGAGCAGGCACGAGATTATTACTGTACTTCTTATTATCATTCTTGTCTTGGAAGACGTTCGCCGCTAACTGCAGAGTCAAGACTTTTGTAATTATTTGCATTTGTTGTTAGGATCGCTGAAGTTTTCTTAGCCGTCAAAGTTCAGAGTCTACTGTCTTTTGCCAAGTTTTGGTGTGGAAGAAGTTTGTTTTCTTTCTGGAGATGGCTTGTTGACTTTCACCTCTCTACTCCTTCAGGCTGCTTTCTGCGATCACGCCTGTGTGGAGCGCTATTTGAAAGCGCGGGGGAACAATTGTCGGAGGGCCGCAAGACTTTTGAAGGCGACTCTCAATTGGCGGGAAAAGATTAACATTGGTAATCTCATCATCTCTATGAATATTACGGCCCGAGGAGTGAACATGCTGCACTGATCTTGTTAGCACGGTAATCTTATCATCCTGTGCAAGTGTTGATCGCACGACATCTGAGCAGAAATAACTCAATGTGACGTTCCTTACTTGTCAGGTTACCTGATAGCAGATGAATTCCCTGCTGAAATCGCAGTAGGAGCTGCGTATGTTGCCGGCCTCGATGACGAGGGTCGTCCAGTGTTGGTACGTTTGTGGCTGATGCAAACATTTGTTGATCTCCTCTCTGCAACACAAGTATGTTGAGCCCTTCATGAAGTTGCAACTCAGGCTGGGGCCTGCTTAGTTTCGTTCCTTAGAGCAACTCCACCGGTGCTCAGTATGTGGCCCTGCAAAAGAAAATTGGATTAAGAAAAGTCAAAACATGCCAGTTTGGCTCAGCAAAGTGGTTTTGGCCGAGCATTTTTGCACAGAATGCTGAGGCTGGTAAAAGGCATGGCAAAGCCTAACACCTATTGTTGATTGGCTAGATAGTTTGATTTGTCCAGTTTGGTTGCTATTAGTAGTCTCCCACCTATTTGCAGTCCCAGTTTTAGTTTTGTGGGTGGGGCTGAAAAATAAATAAATAACTAAACGTGGATGTGAGAAATATTTTTGCAGGGTCACATACTGAGTTCCACTGGAGATGCTCTTATACCATGTTTTTCTTGTTATAGTGTGTATAGTACACAGAGATCAAGTTCAAGTTATTGCAAGAAGAGCTGGTCTACTGATATCTGCCCTATTTCATTATTGCAGATTATAAAGAAGAAACCAGATCACATTGTGAATCACAACCAGAAAACGTAAGCTTTTTTTACTAATATGCAAACTGAGAATTCTAGCAGGTGGTGTGCTTGGCAGCATTTTGGGCCCACTACTGTGCAATATTGTGTGGAAGAAGATGCTTACATGATTTTGATATGCATGTCAGGGTTGTGTGCATCCAAGTAAAAGTTGATAAAAGGATCTGAATACTGGGTTGCTCAGAGATGCCAATGCATGTCCACATATAACCTTATACTGCAGTTCTTAGTTCACCTTCATCTCCTAGCTCCAAGTTTTGATTTTTAGGAGGTGTTGAGAGGTGTTTGATGACTAAACAGATATCTACGGTATATCATCTTCACAATGGAGGTTGCTGTTGCTGCCATGCCACCAGGGGTTGACCAATGTGTCCTCATTCTAGATGCTGGAGGTAAGTTACTCGTTTCTTGTTATACACTTCAGAAATCTCAAGCTGAAAGGGATTCACAGTGGTCAAGCAAGATGACCTTACTCGTGTATAGAGAGACAACATCTTGCAAGATCAAATTGGGATTTGATCTGCACAATGGAGTCAGATATTAGAGTGGTCATCAGTCTTCACTTCTTAATGGTGAGGCTAGAACCTGGGAAGCACTGTGGCAAGATCCCACTGCATAGCTTCTGATCAGGGATGCTACTAGAAGTAACATACTGGTTGGAACACTTCTGTAGGTGCTATCCAATGCAATCACTGAAGCAATGAAAGCATAAAAGGTAGAGCATTTTTTGGGGCTTATGCAATATTGTGTCCAATGCAATCTCTGGAGTGATTGAGAGATAAAAACACATTGTTTTCCTTGGCTCATCCATTATGTGCAAGACTGGCCTAGTTTCCATCCTTTCTGATTGCAGAGCTTGTCCAAACTTGGACATCGGTTGCACAGACAAAGTTCTGGATGCATTCCTTGTGTAGGAAGCCTCATCTATTACATGCTCTCAATGTGTGCTTGCACTAGGATTATGTTCTATTTGGACAATTGGCTACCCAGTCAATTTTGATGCACACAGGCCTTACTCAGTAATGTGTCACAGAGAAGATAGCAAAGGAGCCTGAAAGGGGAAAATGTGCCCAAGACTCATGTCCTCCACAGCACTTGATTCTAGAACCACTGGACAAACTATGGTAAATGAGATACAATACTGTGTCAGGCATGAAAAGTCACAGTTCTCAGTATATTTCACATGGTTGCACTTACAGTCTGCTATTCTGGGCAGGTTACTCAAGGATCAGTGCTCCATCTCCAGGTGGAATCCTTGCCACGTTAAGGATTATTGCTGATCATTATCCAGAGAGGTTGGCAAAAGCCTTCATTGTGGATGCCTCCTCCATGTTCTACTATGCTTGGAAGGTGGGCAGGCCTTTTTTGCATGTGTAAAAACAAGTTGCAATATATGTTGATATCATTTCAGATTTTAATGTTCTTACTGACCTAGCCTGAGGTGTGCTGATGTTGAAAGCATTTCCAGAATAGATCTGCATGCTAAGGCACTGACCTGTGAACAATCCAGGGAATTTGCAAATTTGTTGACCACTCAACAAGAGGCAGGTTGAGCTTTGCGTATTTGAAGGATTACATACCTGTAAAGCCACAGCAAGCTCTCAAGGCTACTCCACCATCCTCACCTGCTCACTTTCCTAAACAGGCCTACTTTCCAGATGATATCAGCTCCATATACAATTCCACATCAGGTCAGTTATTGAACTCCTACTTGATATGACAGGTCTATCAAAACTTCTCTACTCTTTATACCAAGATCAACCTATCAAATTTGAAAGCTAGATTGAAAATTCTTGTGAATAATCTTTTTGATTGGATGTGTAAGTCCCATTATTTCAGTTTTTTGTTGGTTCAGAGGTCAGCCCTAAACTTCAAATCTGTTGTGGTTGGAGAATAGGGACAAGATTAGGTCTATGTAGTCTTTCCACAGCAAGGTACTAAATGCAGCAGTTTATCAGTTTGGATTTCCAGTTAAATAACTTCCTCTTGTTTGGTCAGTTGATTTTTACATAGTGAATTGGTATCCCAATGGTGACTGGTTATGCAGTTTTTAAACCTAGCTTCCACCTCTTCTCCAATGTATTTGATTTTTTGAATTGTCTTATTAAGTCTAATTCCTGTTTTCCTTAGTAAGAAAGTTGCAGATCATCCATTTGTTCCTGATGTCTCTGATTTCTCTAACTTCATGTATCTAGACAAAGACACTATTGGCAGTGGCAAATACTTTAAATCATTTTGTGAAAAAGGATGTTTGTATTTCTTCCATTGGAATCTTCCTAGCGATCATTTCAGAGGCTTCTTAATTCTAAGTGGGGAGCTTTTCTAAGCCAATTTTATCACCTGATGTTCTTGCTCCACAATTTCTCCTTGTTTCTCTCTGTTTACTTCCTCCTTTCTTCTTGTGGTTTTTCCCTTTCTCTTTTTTTAAGAAAAGATGTTCCTATTTCTTCTTGGGGGATTGTTTTGGTCTTCTCCTTTTCATTAAGTTTTGTTGAGATAGCCAGCATAATGGCTAAGTTTCCCATTACTGCCTTTCTGCCTGTCTTATGAGGGCTCAGCACATGGGTTGATGTTAATATTGGACATCAGCCTCCATCCATTGCCGGGAACTGATGACATCAGTGGGATTTTTTGGTGGGTGGTTAATACCATACATGTTGCTACTGAAGGTCCCTGAGTATGTGTATGACCATCGCTGTTGTTCAAACTGCTTCTCTATATTTGTTTTGTGGTCTTGTTTTCTCATTTCCTTTAGAGTTTGTTTCTTCTTTGTCATGCTAGCTGATAGGTTGCTGTTATAATGTCAGATCTGAAATGTACATAACCTTATTGTTGGGTCATCTCTCAAGTTTTTGTCAGTTGAAGTTTAAGCATTGAGAAGTTCTCAGTACTTCTGTAGATAATACATTGGACTTTCCTTTCATCATTATGGTGTTCCTTGCATGCTAAGTGTGGCACCAAGCTTCTCATAGTTCATATTCCAAAACTTGGGAGATGGGGAAATGTTCTCCAGCCTTCTACTGTGGCCTCAAGTATACTAACTTAATGGTTCCATATGTCACCTGCAGGCCCAGGTGGGATTCCTCTTTCTCCTTGTTACAACACAGATTCTCCAGAGATTGTTGAGAAGACCTTTGGGGATGGACCTCAATTGACATCGAGGAATGTTCAAAGGTCTTTTTCTTTTTCTTTTTCTTCAGCACCTGATCCCACACGCCACTCACCAGACTTACAAGAAGGGAGGCTGTCAACTGCCAGAAAAGACAAATGGTTGGTAAGCAACTCTGAAACTCCCATCTCAGCTCCTGCAAGAAGCAGGAGACAAAAAAATCCACCTCCCTCACCAGATGGTTTGTTGTCAACACCATATTCAAGGAAAAAACCAGAGGGTTTGTCAGCGGAAAACAAAAACAAAAGTGTTGACATTTTCCGACCCTATGTGAGGTTTCTCTCAGAACTGTATGATGAGGCAGCTTACAGAGCATTGATGAAGCCTCCCCTCGGTGGCCTGATGTCTATAGTCTCAAGAGATCATCTGAAGTACCAAATGAATTCTGACTCCAGCCTGACCTAGATTTAGATGTGCAGATGGGCATGGATATACCTACCTCAACATATAGTTGCCATTCCTTGTTTACCTTTAGTCACACTTGGACTTTTGTTTGTCCTTGTTGTCCATGGGAAACAGAATGAAGGGGATTTCATGCTGTTGTGTTTAGAGTCACTGCACCTCCATTTGGATCACACCCAAGGATCCAGGAGCATTCTTTCCTTGAGCTTAAGATGGATTGAGAATGTGCATGTCATGTATGTGTGATCCCAGGTTCTTGACACAAGTTCAAAGCATTCACAAGTCTTTCTTGCGTCTAGAGGAGACTCTCCATTCCCTCAGCGTCTCTTTGGTTGATAGATAGTTGCATTTCTTTATCATTCTTCACTCATTCTCAAGCTTTTATTTGTTTTTACTAGGAATAGGTGGAGTGGATTAGCCAATTCCACCCATTCCATTTTGCAATTTGCAATTTCTTCCACTTCCTAGGCAAACTTCAATCCATTTTTTGGGCTCTTCTCCAACATCTTGTTTGCGGTCTTGATGGCAAGCACTTCTCCTTTTTGTGTTTACATGTGATGGATTTGCCTCTTCCTCTCTAGTTGCATTCCCAAGAGGCTTTCCTCATTAGTTGCCAACCTCATGGTTTGTTATAGAGATGTCTTTCTTTTTCATTTACTCATCAATTTGGTTCCAAACTTTTTCACATAAAAGAGGATGTTCCATGCATTTCAATTACTTGCATCCCTTAACATTCCCGGACTAATAGACCTCGTATTAATTGAATGTTGGTTCTATAGTCTAGTTCCAATGTTGGATTTGGAGATGCATTCTCACAAGTTTGAAGATTCCTAGGTTTTAGGTCACCTATTTATTAAGAATGGTAGTTTGTTCATCATATTCAGACCTATTCACACTTGGGCCAATGGTGCATGCCATAGTAAAAACAATTAAGCAACTATGATAATATTAAGATGATTCAAGAATAGCTACCGCATCTACATTTGAATATAGTGGAATGGATAGAGTGAACCTTTGATTATTCCAATTTGATGGAATTCAAGAACCTAAATTTAATAGAATTCAATTCAAGTTGTGTGCAATGCCATTTCAATATTTTCAATTTGAATGGAATTTGACTTCCACAATATCAATTCATTTTTTTCATAAGTTGCCCAAGTTACAATAGGAACGACAAATTCCCATTTTAGATCATTCCTTTTTACCATTTCTTTTTTCCATCCCTCATTTTTGTTCTTTAAAGAATAGTGTTAAATTTGAATTTATTTTTAATGGATGATAGATGTCTACATTTGTAACATCATATAATGTAATGCAAATTATTATTATTAGTTTCACGCCTTTGATTTCATTTTGAATAATTATTACATTTTAACATGACATGGCAATCATAATCATACTCTTTGTCTCTTTTTTTTTTCTTCTTCAATTTGATTCAATCAACAAAACATTCAATTCTAGCCTTCAATTTATTTTTTATTGGAAGCATTCAAATCAAGCATTATTTTCCTACATTTAAAGTTGAATGATGGCACATGCTTGGAAATGTAGCAATAACATTGTGAAATTAATTCAAGTTTTGTTGTAACTTGTCATCCTTATCATATATGTTAATTATTCTTTGGATTTACCTAAAGTCTATGACTTTGAGCCGTTCACAACAATATAGCATTAGCTTGTGCACCCTAAAAATGAATCTTCCAAGGCTACTTATCTCGTTTTCATTCCTCTACCAACCTACGAGAATATGAAAAGGCGAATCAATTTTACCATTACCTTTGGGTGAACAAGGTGGAGATTCATCAATTTAATAATCATTTTTTTAAATGTATGGAATGTACTATAATAGTTAAATTGATTTTTAAATTTAATTGTATGATCACTTAGCTTCATTACTGAATAGTAATAACACTATTATTTAGTTATAATTTTTTTGAATTGACATTATATAACCTTGGATTAATCCAAAAAAAATTTCCTTATTCATAAGGTTCTAGTATGTATTAAAGTGTCAAGTATTTACTATGAGAACATTAGTTATTTGGTAGGAAGGAATTTTATCTAGAACATAATCATAAATGGAGAAAATCAACTCAATTTTTAGTTGAAAATTTCAATGCTTATAAAAGAACAAAATGAACATTAGCCATGACAAATAATTGATTTTTGCCACAAATATTTATTTATCATGTAATAAGACCTTTGGCATTTTAAATTGTTGTGGACACCTTAAATAAGATAAAAAGTCATGTTCCAATTTTTTTCAAATCAAGGTACCCCATTTGTTTGTGAGGTTAAAAATACCCCACACAAAATTATGTGGTTTTGCTACATGGTTGGGTTGCTTTGATTTTATTTTTAGGATTTTGAAAAACAATCATTGATATCCATAGTCAAAAAGTATGTTAATGATTTGTACTATCTCTCCCACTTAAAAGGTTCAAAATTAGTGTGAGAGAGTAAAACTTGCAAAACAAAAAATTAAGAACATTTTTGTAAAACCATGTAAGTCACCAAATAAAATAAAATAAAATAAAATGTGTTGAACAAAGCTTGTTGGGGGATATTTAAGGTCTCCCTTACTACTAGTATTTTGCTATTCTTATTGGATTATAATTAATATTATCTACAAGGTACAATTCCTATAGTAATCAAATGGAGGAATTATTTGTGTTAAGCAAGCAAATAATTGGAACAAATGAGGCATAAACTAAATGGTAGAAGAAAAAAAATTGATTTAAAAATCTAAGGGGTAAGGTTTCAAAGAAGACTCTTCTCACCTTCCAATTCAATGTTTTCAGACCTAATAATCACAACAAAATATTAAACACACCCCAAAGCTACTTGCAAAACTTAACCTTATTTTTTCCATGAAGTATTATCAATAGATGAAAAAATACACATTCTTTTATTATAAAAATGATGCTACTATCCCTTAACTACACAATGATTTTACCACCACATTTTTAGTCTAATATTATTTTAAAGACAACATTATGTACTATTATTACTCCATACTAGTCACCATGGCTCTTTCACATAATCTTGTTTTAACATTTTTGCCCCAAATAAGTTTTCAAATATTGAGACTTGTTTTCCATCATCTAAATGGTTTTGGTCATTAATTAAAATGGTTTGGCAACTATGTGTATTCCTTAAATTTTCACCTTAACAAAATTCAAGTCATTTAAAAATGGTCAACCAGACATCAATAGTTCATCAAAATTAAACAAAAGAAGAAGGAATATGTTATGTGAATATAATTTTTTTTTTCATGTATTAAGAGTAATGTGAATAGGTATACATTCGGAAACTTTAACCCAAAAAAAAGTTATGAACTTTTGAATGTCCTAAAATGGATTTTATTTTCAAATGTCCATATCATATTCATTTTTTGATGGATTCAATTTTATTTTTCAACATGTATGTTAAAGTGTTATCTAACTAAGTTTTTATGCATATAATCTATATTAGTCCATTAATCACCTTGTAATCCCCCACTTCAATAATGATATCAAAATAAACTATCATTTTAACT
>Ga0209611_10013791_pt1 | contig 10993 bp, 8 predicted proteins | sample S1TSphgellanicum_3_FD_187693 | JGI IMG/M metagenome (GOLD analysis project Ga0209611, IMG submission 187693) | Host-associated microbial communities from peat moss isolated from Minnesota, USA - S1T2_Fc - Sphagnum magellanicum MG (SPAdes) (version 2) | ecosystem: Host-associated > Plants > Peat...
GAAGAAGGGTGTTCCTACAACAAAGCTGGAGAGATTGTAAATCAAATGGTCATGGATAAATGCAAAGATTTGGAACTTGCTGCTGAAGAACTACGGGAGTATTGCAAAACCCATCAAGTAACAACTACGCAAAAGGTTGCCATTGAAAATTATATCTCATCTTGCAAAAATTGGCTTCGTGGAGCACATACATTCTCTGCCCAAAGTTCTCGTTTCGAAATTATGGTGTAGGCATAAATGATGATTGCTTGTGTATCCAAAGTTTTAGTTTCCAAGTGGTGAGCAAGGATAGCAAAGGATTTCCTTTATATTAATAAGCAATATGATATATCTAGTATTTTTCTTTACTTAAGAATTTTACAAAATAAAAAAGATTGAAAGTTATGTGAATTCCATTTTGAAGATTTATTATCAATATCTTCCTAGGGTCTGACATAGATTAGAAATGGAATTCCATGTTTTACATTTGAACATTTTCTTCAAGTTGTCATTCTTTTGATGCTATATGTGGAAAGGGATTATTCTACCTTTTCTTAGTTCTAATTTAGAGATCAAATATTGTTATCCTACAACATCAATGTTTCAAAATCTGAGATTCCATTACTAATAAAATGCAAAATTATGTTTACAATCCAAGAACAATGATATGTAATTTATTATCCATCCTATTCATCTCTAGTTTGTACTTTCTTCAATTCCCACAAAATAGTTCAAATTTCATAAGTATTAAAGAAAAAACATAAATGAAAACATCAAATCTTTATTATCTTGTAAGTGAAAACAAAACTCAAATTAGAATGAATTGCTCGTTGAAATTCATAACAAATTTTTTGCTTATGTCCAAAATTTTGTCACAAATCATATATGATATGCATTCCTATCATAAATAAATAAATAAATAAATTTTAGCTAGTATAGTTAGGAAAAATGTAATCAATGTACTAATCATAATTTGGACACCAAAATTGACTCAATGACTTGGATGACAAACTTAGAATTTAAAAGATCTTTTGAAAAAAAAAAATGACTAAAACACCTTACCATTAAGACACCCATTATGTTGAACACTCTCCAAACATCCTCCACGATCCCCTATTTTGCTTGTCAACCAACCTACCAACTAAATATACATATGATTTTCATGCACTTTCAATGATATGCTCATGAGCACACGTGCCCTTTTCAAGTGCAGCTATGCTTGTATGCATTGAACAACTTCAAAAGTAAAAGAATTTTCTTGCACAACCTTTTGGGTGAAAGCACATTGTGGTGGCTAAAAGATGTAATCACAAATAGTGTTTTTCAAATTTGTGTAACTTTCAACTTTCACCAAGCCACTATTAAAATATTTTTTCATAAATTATACTCAAAATAATGTAGTTCAATAGCTAAATAATGCAATTGTAAAAGGAAATTACATTTTTTGATTAATATTAAATGATTAAAGAGTACATTTGCGAGAATTTAGATGTTGTCATGATATACTACAAAGTGCAAATATGCTTTAAAAATGATTCAAATAATTACAAAACTTGATGAAATACTTAATCATATATTGAATATGAATGTATTATACCATTTCAATTACAATAAAAAAGTTTGACTCATATGATTTCACAAAAGACATTTAAACAAGTTTTTCATTCAAACGAACATAAGTGTGTTGAAAAAAAAATTGTTGAAAAATTACTTTCATTTGAAAAATGACAAGAATTATGTTCGAGGCCTTTAAAGTTTATATCAAAATCCATTTTATATGTTTATCAAAATGCTAAATGAAATCAAAGAAAAAGTGTCCCCAAAATATACCAAAATATACCCCCAAAAAAAAAAGAATTTCTTGCCTAAAATGGCTCCTCCATAATGTGCTTTCACCCTCTTGTTCCATTTGTTGAAATAGTTATAGTGCCTTATGCCCTTGCCCACATTTCACGTCACAATATCCAAAAAGTAAGCAAGTTGAGTAAAGCATGTACTTACCAGGTTTCTACATGTGGTATGTTAATATAAATGACTTGTTCGATATAAGTATACATGCAATACATAGTCACCAATGATTTTTTTGGGTGAACTAGCATTCACATTGGTACCATGGTAAAGATTGTAGAATCCAATTAGATTACTTTTAAATATTAGAAATATCCCATGCTTAGACTAAATCAGGGTCTCTGAGTCCTAATCTAACATTTTTTGGGTTTAATATGGCACTGAAAGTACTAGTGTGGGTGGTAGTTCACCTTGGCCATTGTCCAATGTCAAGAGTGCTCGTTACTTTACAATGGTATACCAAAGGAACTTGTTTTGAGAGAAAATGCATCCATGTGTAAATTAGCTATGAAAGTTAGCTATCAAATTCCATTTAAATTTCTAGATTATTCTACAACCTTCTAAATTAATCAGTAGATAAGATTAGGTCATCGTTTCTTAGTGTTAGTTAAGCATCATTACATAAGCATGGTTACGTAAGCACCGTTTAGTTCATTATCATTATTGATCTTTATTTAGCTATTCTTTTGTATATTTAAAAGAGGTTTATGCTCCTTATTTTTCACTAGTTTTGTACCATAGGGTGGAAGCAAGATACTTTATACATATTTGTTACCTTGTTTAAACTTTTGATTTTTTTCTAGCATTTCAAAACAAACGAAACTTTTAGTTTTTTTCATGGGTATTTGTAGCATCCCTTTAACTCTTCAAAACAATTTGTGTCATATCATTTGGACTTCAAAAAGTACCCCAAAAGTATCCTTAAAAATTATGTCATTTCTTGGGGGTTGGGGATGATTTTACGTATGAAAAAAAATTCCATTAACAAAAAAAATTATATTAAAATGTTCATCACATTGATATTGAAGTGCTTGAAAAAAAAAACCAAATACTTGCAAAAATATTCCACCTACTAAAAAATATTTGAACTTTATTTTTCAAATTGTTACAAATTTTAGGTCCATTTCAAGTAATTGTAATTAGCTTAAAAAAACATGATTATAACATTTTAGCTTTTGAAGTTTATGCAAACAAGAATTAAAAAATAATGTATGAATTGAAAAAATATGTTATCCCCATAAAATCATCTAAAATATTTGGGCTTTAGTAATTGTTTTTGGCATGGTATTAATGAATGGAATAAGCAATGATGGATCTAGTTCATCAATTGCCAATAGTCACAACTCTTGTGTGGTCAACAATCAAAACTACCACACTAGTAATTACAATTGAAACATCATTTGTACATCTTAAACACATAATCATACCTGAGCTTGCTAATTTAACATACAAGCGGAAAAAGCTTCGTCAATGATTTTTTTTTGGTGAAAGATAAATTCTTATCGAATTTTTCTATTGAAAAAGAATATTCCCAAAAAGTTTGGGAACTTCTAGGAAAGATGTCACTAGGAAACTTTTTTTTCACAACAAGCTAACCCGACTTAAAATGGGAGAAAAAATTGGTGTAGAAGGTTATTTCAAAGAGGTCAAGTCCTTATTGTCTCAGTTAGGTGGAATTAGAGTCATTATTGACAATGACAATCTCATCCAAATTATACTCAATGTTCTTCCTAATAATTATGACCCATTCATTTAGTCTTTGTTTGCTATAGGACATTCTCCAACATTTGAAGAATTGGTAGGACAACTAGTTCATGAAGAACATGATTGAGGACTACGATTCAACAACAAGCATGACAAAGAAACCTTTTTTGTGCGTACTCAGCATCCTTTCAAGTCCAACAATGATGAGTGTTACAAAAAGACATGTAACTATTATGGTCAAATTGGCCATTGGTTATGAGATTGTCGTGAAACAAAAGCTGACATTTAGAAATAGATAAGCATACTAAACATGAGGCTAGTAAGCTTTGTTAATCAACCAACATCGTGGAAAAGGAAAGTTATTATGGAAAACATGGAGAAAATGAAAAACAAGACACTCCCATTATAGAACAATTTGAAGTTGCAATAGTTTCAATTAACATAAATAAAAGTGACCTGAACTAGTACATAGATTCAGGTGGTTCTAAACATGTTATGGGAATAGGAAATTTAGTGCAAAACTTGGAGAAAGCTCCTAGGGTCAAAACATAGTCAAAGGAGCCACAAAGGGCATCAGATGTCAAATTTTGTCATAAAAAATTAAAGATTTATTTATTTTTTGCCATTTGAAACCATGGTAATCATGACACTTTAATATTCCTTTTAACACACATAAATGTCAAGAAACTCAAATTAAAAATCCATTTGATCCAATTTTAAATTTTGGTTCAATTAAGGACTTTTGAAAGTGAAATTTTTGTCATTAAAAAATGACATTTTAACAAGGACTTTCAAAGGACTCATATAATAGAAGTAAGTTGATGGTAAAAAACATGAGATGATAATAACTTATTAAACACACTAAAAACATTCAGAATCTCAAAAATGTGAAATTCTAAAAATTAAAAAATTCAAAGTATGTACATTTGAAAATTCAAAATTTCAAAACTTTAAGAGTGTTTTACCACATGTACATGTGGTATAATTGAGTAGGAGAACCTACAATTAAGAGTAGACTTGTTTTTTCCATTGGACTTGGTCTTTGGACATACACACCAAACAACTAATCCCACCAAAGTTCCATGATTAACACAAAGCCCTTTGTTATGAATACAAAAAAACCACTTCCTTGGAGCACTAGAAGAAAAACATGTATTTTCGACTACTCTTTGTGACTAAATTTTAGTCACAAGAGACATTTTGTAACTAAAATCCTTTTAGTCGCCTAAGACAAGTCACATGTTATAAACTAGTCGTAAATGACAAAGGGTATTGTATGAAAAAAAAATCAACAAATACATTTCGTCCTTTGATTCCATTGTATACGTATTGTCACATATGACTAATATGCAATTATTTTGGTCACAATTGAAGGCAAATCATGTGTTGCCACGTGTTTTAATATATGATTATTTAACTTATTATTATTAATATTATTTTGAAAAAATCTAAGACGTTCAATTCAAATACTTTGATGATCTTATATTATGACACGTGGCCCAATGTAAATATGCCAAGTGGCATTATATATATATATATAAGGTTGGTAGGTACCTAGGTAGGTACATAAATATGTGCCTACAATCCTTACCTACCTACCTACCTACCTACCTACTTAGGTAAAAAAGTAAGTAGGTAGGTTATACCTTTCTAGGCTAAATACCTATTCATATAAGTAGGTAAGTACATAGGCCGACCTAGATGGGTAGGTCAAATTAGGTACCTACCTAATTAGATAGATAAGTAGGTTGGGGAGGTAAGTACTTTAAAAATTGTGCATTATTTTATTTTTTGTTTTGGGTTGAACATTTTGATTAGCTCATCCCATGTGCACAAATTTCTTAATGTGAAATTGGATAGGCACACACCCCTTATTTATATAGTGTTCAAAATAGGAATGAAGAACAAACAATATGGGATAAGTTTTGAAGTTACAACTTCTTTAAAAATTAAGTTGTAAATCCAAAACTTTCTTCATGCCTTACATTTTCAAGTTTTGGATTTTTAACAATTCAAGTACTAAATAATTATATACTCATTTAATTAATAATGATAAAATTACATATATTTAAATTATAAACTATACACTACAAATATTCAGTATTCATTATCAATTATTTAAATAAATAATAACTTCTTAATATTTAACAAACTAGCTATTTAGTTACTCACAAGTTATTAATACATAACTCATAAATAATAAAATAATTACAAATATTTAATAATTTTTAGAATCTGATCAAATTATATATAATAAAATTAATGTGAAACTAATTTAATGACTATAATTTAAAATTAAATATTTTTAATATTTATTTTAAAATTATAAATAATGAATCAACAATTGTTATTAGAAAGTAAATTCTTACACAATTTTTAAAAAATATATTATTCAACTAATTACATTACTTATTGTATAATAACATTTATTGTTGTAAGAATTATTATAGGCCAAGTAATTTTTTTCTCTTGGTAATTATTAACTATAAATACAATAATTTGTTAAACAAAACATTAATTTTCATAATTACTATAAAATTACTATAAAATATTTATCATAGATGATTAATCACAAAATATTTTAAGAAAATATTATTATATAATAATTAATGAAATTAAAATCAGTAAAATAATTATTTTAACTACACTATAATTTTTCCAAATTTTTAATTTAGGTTTGAAGTTATAAATTAAAAAGTGTGAATAATTATGTTCAATTAAAAAATAATTATGCACATACTAATTAATTCTTATCTGGAGTAATTACAATGATTTTAAGGTAATGTCACATTAATTTAATTATTTTAATATAAGAATATAAATTATATAATATACAAATCTATGTTATAACAATAATTATTTAGTTTCACTTAGATTTAATAAACATAATAATTTATAATAATTTATAAAAGTGATTTATTATCGATAACACTAGTAGAAAAAACCCTTGAAACTCAATCAATCATTTTTTGAATTAAAATATAAATTTAAGATTCCAAAATAGCAATTCAGAATTCAAATATCTATTTTTAGATCAAATAAGTTTTTTGAAGTTAAATAACAAATTTCAAGTCAAATAATTTCTTAAAATTTAAAATTTAAACTTTAGAATTCAAATATCAAATTTCAAGTTCAAATAAAAAAATTTAAAATCAAGTTACCAATTTTTAAACTCAATCAAATTTTTAAAATTGAAATAATAATTTTTAGATTCAAAAATAATAATTTATAATTCAAATATCAATTTTTAGATCAAACAAGTTTTTTGAAGTTAAATAACAATTTTCATATTCAAATAAAAATATTCAAAATTGAAATGACCATTTTTAGACTCAATTATTAATTTTCAGACTTGAAGTATTAATTTTGAGAATCCAAAATAATAATTTGGAATTTCAATTTCAGGTTCAAATCAAATGATTATTTAAAATTTTAATGAAAATTTTCAAAGCTGAAATATAAATTTTCATATTCACATAAAATATTCAAAATTAAAATGTGCATTTTTATGTTCAATTAATAATTTTCTGAATTGAAATACTAATTTAGAATTCAAAATCAATTTTTAGACCAAATAAATCTTTTTGAATTGAAATTGAAAATATCATATTCAAATCAAAAATTTAAAATTCAAATATTGTTTTAAACAATTGAAATAACAATTTTCAGATTCAAATATCAAGTTTCAAATTCTAATATTTTTAAAAATAAATAAAATAATAGTTTTCGTAATTGAAATATAATTTTCAGATTTAAATTAAAAAATTCAAAGTTCAAATATTAATTTTGAGATTCATTATATGAACAATATTCATATGTATGCATATTATATATATATATTTATATTTATATTTATATAATTTTAATGCATACATTAAAATACACCCCTATGTCATTATAAAATATCTTTAGGATGCAACTAATTTGGTGACTATTGCGACTAATGGGACATATCAACCTATTAATGACGAAAATAAATGAAAAATTGATGCAACCAATAGGATGAAATTTCTAATAATTGCATCATAGTTGTGAAAATGACCAAAATAGTTGAAAGTTGGTCTTGTAGTTGCAAATATTCCCAAATCTAGTTGCAAAGAACTACAAATCACATGTAGTCGTAAATGGAATGGTTACATTTTGGCTAATTTCTACTAGTGGAGGAAGCTGACCTTCAATATGCTACCATTCAATCTTAATGGTACTCATCTAGAGCTACAAACGAAGGTGCCATTCACAAGCTTAACAATTCGTTCGGTTTTTGGCACTTCTATGTGTGATAATGGGGAGCCTTCATGTTAGATGTCAGTTATTCCAAATTACTATGTTCAAATTTTATTTTCCATTTGTCCTTTTTTAATTCTAACTTCATTCCTTTTATGTGCTTGTAAAAATTCTCTTTGGAGGAGGAAACTGATATGCCTACTTGTAACTTGTTTGAAATAGTCCATAACATTTGGCTCCAATAATCTAGCAACATGGGTACTTGCCTCTTTGCTACAACATTTGATGATTACATGTGAACATTCAAACAATCCTCATTATATTATGCCTTTTTACAACAAGGTGCATTTGGGACCAATTCAAACAAAAATGAATTTTGTTTGCATAGGGTTAGTCAATCTTGTGACCTAATCCAAATTGTTGCTATAATTACCAAGTACACCTCAAGCTTTGGTGTTTTCACTAAAATATTACATTTGGAAGGTGAGGAAGTGTTTGGATCAATCAAACGCAAGGCAAACCTTCCACTTGGATCAGAAGCAAATTCACACCAACATGATCAAATGAACTTTTCTCATCCAAAAATGGCCAATGCAACAACTCTAATCAATTAGTCATTAGTAGTGGATGTGGGGGAGACCAATGACCTTGATCTTGTTATCACCCACAATGTTGCGGAGGTCCTTGAATGCCTCTATGGGGATGACATTTGGGGAATTGAACATTGCCCCTCGAAATCAAACACTCATTGCTTAACATTGCAAAAACACAATAAACATTATTGCAAAGCCAAAATCATTTCAAAACAAACAAATAATGGTATTCATGTTTCATGTTATGTTGGTCATTAGTCTACAGGCAAAGGTTTTTAAATTGAATTACATAAGTTTTGGTTTTGTCATGATGACCTTATGCGTTGTGTGGGAAGGACAAACATGAAATATACATTCGATAGGCCAACCTTGCCTTCCTTATGGCATGTGTAAGTAAGGACAAATTTCACTCAAATTGAGGTGGTGGAATTGGAGGAAGCTAATTTCTTGCTTTCAGAGAAACCAAGATGTCCCCTTGTCAATCAGGTTAGAAAGGACATTTCTGCACCCATGAACCAACCTTCCACATGTGCCCCTCAAATCTCTTTAACCATGGTCCTTATGCCGATGTCTATAAGCCATTAGATCCAGATATTTGGCCCAAATCAAGGAATGGGAAGAAGATTCGTTGTCTTGACATGTTCAAATTATCCATTTTATAAGAAAACAAGTGGGAGGTGGGACAAACTCTTAAAATCACATTATTAACTCCTTCAAACATTTAGCCTTTGGAATATGGATGAATCTACTGCCTCCTTTTAGGACCGCTAGAAAACCGTAAGCAATATGAAGTAATGAACAATGATTACTCGACTTGCAATTATGTGGATTTTTCTTCCATGATGTCTAGGTCCCTTGGTAAGCGGGGGCCATGGGTGCCATGTAAGCACTTATGTTACATTTTGCAATTGCCATGTATTTTGGGATTAGAGAATCATTCATCCATTATCCATCTTGGAATTGGAATGAGGTTCATAAATTATTAAATTGTGCCAAAGTCCTAGAGGTAAATTAAGTTGCAATGTTATTAAATATTTAAATAAAATTGTTATGGGTTATCTACTTTTGGAATGCATTTTGTTGCAAAAGTAAAATTATTTTTCAACATGATGTGTGTAGTGCATTGTTCACTAATTTCTCAAGCATTTTCCCATTCCATCATTATGTGGCTTCCTACCTTTGACTTATTGTGTGACTTAATTTAACTTACACAAGTTATTGTTTCACCCTTTTGCATTATAATGTAGTTCTTTTGAGTTTTACCTTTAACACCATTTTTTGTAGATGAAATTGGACATGAAAATTATGTGAGTTGAATAATTTCCACTTGTCATAATTGTTTTGGAATTACTTTCATCCATACACTCAATCAACCAAAATTTTCATCCAAACATTTGTCTACTTCCAATTATCATCCAAAATATCATTCATGTTCCACATTCATCCAAATATTTCATTTTTGTAACTTTCATCCATGTACATGTGGTTTACATCCAACATAATTGTTTTATAATTAGTTTCATCCATACATGACAAATCTTTCATCTGAATAATTCATCTACTTGTAATTATCATCCAAAAAATTCATTGATGTTCAACTTTCATCCAAACATTTCATCTATTTTTTGAGTTTCATCCATGTACATGTGGAAAAATATTTTCCATGTCATTCTTATGTGGCATAAGGATATTCTTAAAATATTTTATCTCCATCATCAAAATATTCCAAATATATTCGTTCATCTTCGTAGGCTTATGTTCATAGGCTCACATGCATGTTCGTGTGCTCACTTCCAAGCGTTGCTGTGTTAAAAAGCTTAAATTTTTCACTAACCCATTTGTTGAATGCACTTAAATGGAAGGCAACTAAATTATCAAATTCATTTTGATTTTTGGTTGTATACTTCATAATATAATATGTTACGTTAGGTCCATCTCCACCAATGAGGCAACGTATGTCGTGGTTGCATTTGAATGTGGCAATGATTATTAGAAATTACCCATTGATGTGTCCATTGTCAATTCAATGCTTTGGAATGATCTTGAAATCAACATTGACCATTGTCACCAAAGTGGTTGATTAGGGGAAAGCAATGTAGCACATTATTCCAAAAGGGATGTGTGCGAACTTCTTAAAACAAGGGTTTGAATAAGCCCAATAGTGACTTTGGTACCTTAATAATGTTAAAGTTGATACAATTAAGTCCACTTTGAAGGTGTTGGGTTTTGCATCTGGAAAAGGTAATAGATTTGGTGCATTAATGAGGTTTTCAATCTCAATGGGGTTGAAAGTTTCAAGTTCAACACCTGAGGAGGTCACCAATTTGGTAATTGTTTGCTTCAAGAAATGTTCACTGGTGAAACAAGTTTTACATGTTTGACAATTCTCTACAATAGGAACATATATGTTCTGCTTGGGTTTTTTGAAAGTAAAAACAAGTAAGACCAACACTTGGATAAGAACATCATAGTCATGACAAATAACCCCTTTCAAAATGGATATATTTTTTTGGAGAAGTGTTGTTTGATGTGCAATGAGGTGGTTCATAAATGGGGAGTTTGGATCTCTAACAAGTTGTAAAAACTCAATGGTACAATGGTTGGCATGCCATGGGTACACACCAACTAGTGGGTGTGGGAGGTTC
>Ga0209611_10013792_pt1 | contig 10991 bp, 7 predicted proteins | sample S1TSphgellanicum_3_FD_187693 | JGI IMG/M metagenome (GOLD analysis project Ga0209611, IMG submission 187693) | Host-associated microbial communities from peat moss isolated from Minnesota, USA - S1T2_Fc - Sphagnum magellanicum MG (SPAdes) (version 2) | ecosystem: Host-associated > Plants > Peat...
TTGCCGCCCTGGGATAGCTTGAGCGCCGATGAAAAACGCCTGTATGCGCGCCAGATGGAGGTCTATGCCGGCTTTCTGTCGCAAACCGACGACGAGGTGGGGCGCCTGCTCGCCGGCCTGAAGGACGAAGGTAAATACCAGAATACGCTGGTGCTGTATGTGGTCGGCGATAATGGCGGCAGCGCCGAAGGCGGCCTGGAAGGCTCCGACACCAACATGGCGACCCTCGGCGGCGTCAAAAGCGATCTGGCCGAAATGCTCAGCCATATCGACGATCTCGGCAGCCCCTATTACGACAACCATTACGCCGCCGGATGGTCGTGGGCGACCACCGCGCCGTTCCAATGGATGAAGCAGATCGCCTCGCATTTTGGCGGAACGCGCGACGGATTGGTGGTGTCCTGGCCCGGCCACACCGCCCAACCGCACGTGGTGCGCACACAATTCTCGCATGTCAACGACATCGCCCCCACCATCTACCAGGCGGCCGGCATCAAATTTCCCGATATGGTGGACGGCGCAAGGCAAATACCGCTCGAAGGCAAAAGCCTGTTGGCCACGCTGACCGATCCCACCGCCACAACCGGGCATAACGAGCAGTATTTCGAGATTTTCGGCAACCGGGCCATTTACAAGGATGGCTGGGTGGCCGGCGCGCGCCGCTACGCGCCGTGGGAATTATTCACCAACCCTGCGAAAATTTTTGCCGGCGACTTCAACAAGGACCGGTGGGAGCTCTATCATGTTGCAACGGACTTTTCCGAGGCGCACGATCTGGCGGCACAGAATCCGCAAAAACTTGCCGAGCTGAAAGCCGAATTCGACAGCGAGGCAAAACGCAACGGTCTCTATCCGCTGGTGCCGATCCCCCTGCTGCTGGCACCATCCCCGACAAAGGGGCGAACGCATTTTTCCTACGCCGAGGGCGTGGACCGCGTGCCCCTGGCCGTGACGGCCGACCTGACCGCAAAGGCACACCGGTTGACCGCCGACATCGACGTCCCGCCCGGCGGCGGCGACGGCGTGATTGTTGCCGAGGGCGGCCGCTACGGCGGTTTCAGCCTGTTCGTCAAGGACGGCAAGCTGACATACGAAAATAATAGTTTCGGCACCGAACACCAGCAGATCGTTTCGAGCGCACCGCTGCCGCCCGGGCACGCCAAAGTGGTGTTCGAATTCACCCCCGACCCCAGCCCCGGTCTGGGACTACGCGCGCTCATGCTGCCAAAACCTGGCCCCGGCCAGGCAACATTGTCACTGAATGGAAAGAAGGTCGGCACCGCGCATTTCAGTCATTTCGGCGGTTTCACCAGTTCGATCGATGAACCACTAGATATAGGGCGCGATTCCGGCTCTCCCGTCAGCGCCGATTACAACGCCCCCGACTCCTACGCCGGCAAAGTCATCCGTGTCACCATAGATCTCCTATAACAGGAAAACGTTTTTGTTGCTTTTCGTCACGAAAGAAATGGGTCCCGGTTCTTCGCTACGTCATCTCGAGAACGGCATGACATTGATACGCAGTGTGCTGGATCGCTTCGGCCGAAAGCGCGCGCCCGAAATCGTCATGGATATCGTCAACCGCCAGGGCTCCGTAGAACACTACTACCACTTCATCCTTGGCTTCCTGGCGCCGCTGGTGCTGCACATGAGCACGGGCCCACGCGCAGCCACACGCATTATCCGCTCCTGCGGCCCGATGGACTGCCACCTCGCCCCCCTCGCCCTGCCAAATCTTCGCATCGTGCAAAAGCAGCTGTGGCTGGAAATGCGCGACACGGGGCACCTGCAAACCGAGCAGCTTGGGGGCTTCGACGAGCCGATCCACTACGATGAGGAAGCCTTCCAGCGCTTCCGCCAGATCGTGCTGCGGCGGTTTGGCCAATCCGAGGCGGCCCCCAACGCCGCCGGCACCATGCTGGTGATCAACCGCGGCAAATCGCCGCCGTACTACCAGACAGAGCAGGCGGAGGTTCAAACGTCGGCCGGCCTGCGCCGCAGCGTCCCCAACATGGCCGCCCTCGTCGCCGCCGCTACCGCCCAAGGCGTCAAAACGCGGGTGGTGGAACTGGAGACATGGACTCTGCAACAGCAGGTGGCGTTGTTCGCCGGCACCCGCACCCTGGTGGCGCAGCATGGAGCGGCGCTGGTGAATATGCTTTGGATGGCGCCAGGGGGCGTGATCATCGAAATCAACCCGGTGGCGGAAGGCCTCCATTTCCAAGACTGGTTCCGCCGCCTGGCAACGGCCTGCGGACATGACTATGTCAGCGTCAGTCAGGATGGTGTTCACGCCCCCGTGGACGAAACCGCGTTTTGCGAAGCACTGCGGACCGCGCAGAATCTGGTCTATAGGAAAACAACAAAAACAGACGGTTAGAAAGCAGTTCTTTTCTGAAGAAAAGAACCGGAAGACTTTTGCTCTTGGTGCAAACGCCAAACTGCGGGCATATGGCCCGACCGATCCGCGGGCGCAGAGATAAAAGTCTTTTCCTTCTCAGGAGCACATTCACGTGCGTATCGTGGTCGCCATGTCCGGCGGGGTCGACAGCAGCGTCACCGCCGCCCTGCTCGCGGAGGCTGGTCACGAAATCATCGGCGTCACCCTCCAGCTCTACGACCACGGCGCCGCCACCGCGAAAAAGGGTGCCTGCTGCGCCGGCCAGGACATCCACGACGCCCGCGCCGTCGCCGACCGCCTCGGCATCCCGCACTACGTCATCGACGCCGAAGCCCGTTTCCGCACGTCGGTCATCGAACCCTTCGCCGCCGCCTACGCCGCCGGCGAAACCCCGGTGCCCTGCATCGCCTGCAACCAGGGCGTCAAGTTCAACGACCTGCTCAACCTGGCCCGCGACCTCGGCGCCGACGCGCTCGCCACCGGCCATTATGTCCGCCGCGAGGAAGCGGCGGCGGGACCCGAACTTCACCGCGCCGCCGACCCGGACCGCGACCAGAGCTGGTTTCTCTTCGCCACCACGCGCGCGCAACTCGCCTTCTGCCGCTTTCCGCTCGGCGACATGCCCAACAAGAATAGTGTGCGCGCCCACGCCGCCCGCCTCGCATTGCCCGTCGCCGAAAAGCCGGACAGTCAGGACATCTGCTTCGTCCCCCACGGCACTTACGCCGACCTGGTCACCCGCCTGCGCCCGGACGCCGCCGAACCCGGCGACATTGTCGCCCAGGACGGCACGAGGCTCGGTCCCCACGCCGGCATCGCCCGGTTCACCGTGGGGCAGAGCAAGCGCCTGGGCGCCGCCGCCCTTCATAAAGGCCAGCGCATGACCGTGGTGTCGCTCGACGCATCAACCCGCCGAGTCGTCGTCGGCCCGCGCTTATCCGGCACCACGCGCATCAGCCTGCGCGATGTAAACTGGCTGGCCGATCCGGTACCGGAAGGGCTCCACTGCACGGTCAGGTTGCGGGCGCGCGATCAGCTGCGACCCGCCCGCGTAAAACCATCCGGCGCCGGCGCGGACGTCACCCTTGGCGAACCGGCGCTCCCCGCGCCCGGCCAGGCCTGCGTATTTTATGACGGCACACGGATCATCGGCGGCGGATTCATACGCGCCGGATATGAAAAGGTATCGGAAATTGGATGTGAAAATGGCGCGGAGAGCATTGCCCCCCGCGCCTGCTGAAATGCGAGCCGATACCTACATCAAGCAAAACCGGCGCGGCAAATGACAATTGCGCTTCGTGCACAAAAAGCACAGTTTTTTCGTGATCACAAAAAAGCCCGGCTTTCCTGCAACAGCCTTTTCTAATGTGCGCGCGCCGGCATCCGTTGCCTAAACTTAATGAACATTTTCCTCTGATGGCGGCTCCGGGGTTTCTGTCTCACCCGCGAACTGGCACGCGATGAGGAATTCCCGGTTACCTTCCGGCCCGGTGATCGGGCTTTCGGCAATCCCCAGCACCGTCCATCCCGGCAACGCAGCCCACCAGGCGCGAACCGTCTCGCACACCGTCCGATGCACCTCCGGGTCGCGAACCACGCCGCGCGCGCCCACCTGCGCCGGGCCGGCCTCGAACTGCGGCTTGATCAGGGCCACCGCCCATGCGCCCGCCACGCACATCATGAGTGCCGGCGGCAACACAATCCGCAAGCCGATAAAGCTGGCGTCGCATACCACAGCCTGCACCGACTCGCCGATCAACGTCGGTTCCAGTGTGCGGGCGTTGGTCCGCTCATGCACCACCACACGCGGATCGCTCCGCAGCTTCCACGCCAACTGGCCGTGTCCAACATCCACGGCATGCACGCGCGCCGCCCCGCGGGCGAGCAACACGTCGGTAAAGCCGCCAGTGGAAGCCCCAATATCGAGGCAAACCCGCCCCGCCGCCGGCAATCCAAACAGCGTCAGCGCATGGTCCAGCTTCATCCCGCCACGAGACACCCACGGATGATCATGCCCACGCACCTCCAGCGGCATCGCCTCACCCACCGGCGCGCCCGCCTTCTCCACCCGCCGCGTGCCGGAAAATACCTTGCCCGCTAGAATCAGCGCCTGCGCCCGCGCCCGGCTCTCCACCAACCCCCGCGCTACCAACGCCTGATCCGCCCGCATCCGCATGGGTGTTGCTCCCAAGAAGGCCAAGGGGCTCTGCCCCCTCGACCCACGCCGGGGACAAGACGGATGTACGAACCCGTCATGTGCCCCCCTCCCTAACCCCTGACCTGCCTTAAGTAAAAGGTTCGAAGGACTTATCCTTAGCTTGGGTCCAGGGGGCAGAGCCCCATGGCCTTCCTGGGGCAACCCCGCGCCGTTGCGGCGAATCGGCTGCATCGGCCACGCACGGTTGTTAAATATCTTTCGCAATGCAATATCGGTACGGCGATGCCCCGTGGGCGTCAGGTCCGGGGTCGCACACTTCGCCGCGGCCGGTTCGCTTTGCGCGGCTGGGGTGGCGCGTTCCGCGCCCTGCCAGGGTGCACAAATTTGGGAGTTTCGAGCGTGGCGGTTCCATTAAGGCAGGTTCTGCGGGTCGGCGCCTACGTGCTCAAACAGCATATCGCCGGCCGCAAGCGCTACCCCTTGGTACTCATGCTGGAACCGTTGTTCCGCTGCAACCTGGCCTGTGCCGGCTGCGGCAAGATCGACTATCCTGCCGAAATCCTGAACCAGCGCCTGAGTGTGCAGGACTGCATGGACGCGGTGGAGGAGTGCGGCGCCCCGGTGGTGGCGATCGCCGGCGGCGAGCCGCTGCTGCACAGGGAGCTGCCCGAAATCGTCGCCAAAATTCTGGACCGCAGGAAGTTCGTCTATCTTTGCACCAATGCCCTGCTGCTCGAGAAAAAGCTCGACCAGTTCAAGCCGCATCCGTATTTCAGTTGGGACGTGCACCTCGATGGTGACCGCGACATGCACGACGCGGCGGTCAGCCAGGACGGCGTGTTCGACCGCGCCGTGCGCGCCATCAAGGCTGCCAAGGCCCGCGGCTTCCGTCTGTCCATCAACTGCACGCTGTTCGACGGCGCGGACCCGGCCCGCGTGGCTAAATTTTTCGATGACGCGATGGCGCTCGGGATCGACGGCATCATGACCTCGCCTGGCTACGCGTATGAGCGCGCGCCGGACCAGCAGCATTTCCTCAGCCGCCAGAAAACCAAGCAATTATTTCGCGACCTGCTCGCGCGCGGCCGCGGCCGCGGCTGGAAGTTCTCGCAAAGCCCGCTGTTCATCGATTTTCTGGCCGGCAATCAGAATTATCGCTGCATGCCCTGGGGCAATCCGACCCGCAACGTGTTTGGCTGGCAGCGCCCCTGCTATCTGCTCGGCGAGGGCTATACCAAGACATTTGCCGAATTGATGGAAACCACCGACTGGGACGCCTACGGCACCGGTAATTACGAAAAATGCGCAGATTGCATGGTGCATTCCGGTTACGAGGCCGCCGCCGTGGTGGACGCCGTGAAGCATCCGCTGAAGATCGCCGCCGTCGCGCTGCGCGGTCCCCGCGTGACCGGCCCGATGGCGCCGGAAATTCCGCTCGAAGGGCAGCGCCCCGCGGAATTCGTCTTCAGCCGCCATGTCGAGGACAAAATGGCCGCGCTGGCGCATACAAAGCCCGATACCTTGGCTGACGCCGCGGATTAGAGCATTTGCAGCCTGCCGGAATCGCGCGATTGGGGCGGGCAGCCTGAGCCTGATACAAATGCTCGGCAAACGACAACCGAGTGGCCCGCGTCATTGAAATTGCAAACCCGGCCGTTGCCGCAGGGCGGGCTTCAACCCACCAACGTCGCAGCCCGCCCGTCGCAAAATGAATGACTGGCGGCACGACAGCGGCCCGACGGATGCTGGCGATTTTCCAGCCGCGCTGAAGCCGCTCCAGATCGGCCGGGCGCCGCACGGCGCAACCGGAACATCGAGCCGCGTTCTGTGTGCCGAACAAGAAACGGTGTTGCGGGCGCCGGGCACATGCAGGTAAGCATTTCGTGCATGTATGCTGCAGTACCTGGCTGGCGACGTTTCACAAAAATAACACAATTAGACGCCAATATTGCGAACCATGAATTTGCCGCCTGTCTCATTCGCGCTCTTGACAGACAAGAGTGAGACGCGGTCATAAAGGCTTATCTGAAACGGTGAGATTTTGGCGGATTTTAATGCCACAGTGAACGGGGCGCGGTCTCGCAAGCGGCGGGCTGACAAGAAGGCTGCGACCTCGTCTGTCGTGCCGTTTCCCAACATGAAGAAGCGGCCGCTCGCGCCGGCGTCCGTCACGGCACCCGCGCCGGCGAACCTGGCGGCTGTGCCCGCGCCGGCGCCGCCCAAGGCCAAGAAGACCAAGCGGACCCCCTCGCCCGCGCCCGGCCGCACCAGCGCGAAAAAGAGTCCGGCCCGAAAACCCGCATCATCAGGCCCCGCTTCATCGGGCTCCGCGTCGTCGGGCTCCGCTTCGTTGGACCTCGCAGTGGCACCCCAAGCCGAGCCTGTCACCCCGCCGGGGTCGCTTCCGCCGGAACCGGCCGCGGCTGCGCCGGCCACCAGCCTCCTGACCCCATTGCCGCATGAGCCGGCGCCCGAAATTCAGGCCCGTGCCCCGGCTGCACGGCAAAACCGCACCGGCGCGACCCAAGCCGTCGGCGATTTCCAGGAACTCGCCGACTTCCTGAACGGCGCCGCCGCGGCGCGGCTCGATCCCGGCGCCCGGATCTGCATCGTCACCAACGAAATGGTCGCGTTCCACAAGAACGGCGGCCTCGGCACCGCCACCTCCGGCATGATCGAAACGCTGGCCCTGCGCGGCCTCAAGCTTTCCGTCATCTATACCGCGCCGCTCGACCTCAACGCGGACTACGTGCGCCGCGCCATTGCCGACATAAGGTTGCGCGGCATCGATTTCACCTGCCTGCAGGACAGCATCCCCGCCGAGTGGATGTCGTCGCCGCGCAAGCTGTCCTACGCCTGCTACTGGCTGTTGCGGCGGCAGGAACCCGCGATTATTCATTTCAACGATTACCTGGGCAACGGTTTCTATACCGCGCAGGCCCGTTACACCGGCACCGCGCTGCCCCGCAGCATCGTCATCGTCACCGTGCACGGACCCACCCGCTGGGCGCTCAGTATCGATGAACGCCCGATGGCCACCGCGGATCAGCAGGAGATCTGTTTTCTCGAGGAGCGCACGCTGGAGTTCGCCGACGTCGTGCTCGGCGTCAGCCACCATCTGCTGCAATGGCTCAAGCGCGAAGGCGTCCAACTGCCGAAGCACAGCTACGTTCACAAGAACATCATGCCGGTGGTGAACGACGCCAGGCTGCCCCGCCGCCTGTTGCCGGGGCAACTGTCCGAAGTGGTGTTCTTCGCCCGCCAGGATGTCCGCAAGGGCTTTCTCATCATGCTCGCGGCGATCCGCGCGCTGTCGGCCACGCTACCCCAGCTGAAATTCACCTTCCTCGGCAAATTCTCCAACATCGCCGGCGAACATTCCGGCGCGATGGCGCTCGACGAATTGCGCAGCGTGCCCAACCTGATCGATTTCCGGCATAGTTTCGACCGCAACGCGGCGCTGCGCTATCTGCGCCGCCACGGCGTGCTGGCGGTCATTCCGTCCATGGACGAGAATTCGCCCTGCACGGTGTTCGAATGCATCGTCGAGGGCATTCCGTTCATTGCCAGTGCGGTGGGCGGCATACCGGAACTGGTGGCACCAGCGAACCATGCCAGCGTGCTGTTCGCGCCGACCGCCGCCGCCCTTGCCGCGAAAATTCAGGAAGTCGCCGAGGTCGGCGTCGATGAGGTGGCGCTGGCCTTCGATCCGCCCGCCATCGCCGACCAGATGGTGGACGGATTTGCCGCGCTCTACGCCCAGATCATGCAGGAGCGCGAAGCCCGCGACGCCGCCATGGCGGACCAGACGCCGCTGGTTTCCGTGGTCGTCACCCATTTCAATCGCCATCAATTGCTCAAGCCGCTGCTGGCCGCGCTGGAAAATCAAACCTACCCGAACTTCGAAGTCGTCGTCATCGACGATGGCAGCACCAAGGTCGCATCCATTGCATATATAAATACCCTGCAGGATGCGAAGTTCCGTTATAAGCTCAAGGTTTTCCGCACGAAAAATCAATATCTCGGCGCCGCCCGCAATGCCGGCGTGGCACACGCGGAAGGGGTGTTCATAAAGTTCCAGGACGACGACAACCTGCCCCTGCCGCATGAGATCGAATATTTCGTGCGCGCGGCGATGACCGCGAACGCCGACATTGTTACGGGAATGTCGCGGTTTTTCACCGACGAGTCGGAAACCGAAACCGAAATGGACCTGGCCGGTTTCCAATATTTTCCACTCGGCGCCTCGCTCCCGCTGGCCCTCACGCACAACGAATACGGCGACGCCAACGCCCTGGTCCGGCGCGCCAGCTTTCTCGAGGATGGCGGCTTTACCGAGCATTACGGCGTCGGCAGCGAGGATTACGAGTTTTTCGTCAAATCGGAGAGCCTCGGCCGCCGCATCGTTTTTGTACCGGAACCGCTGTTCAATTACCGGGTGTCCGACTCCAGCATGCTGCAAACCACCTCGGCCTATCGCGGCGCCAAGCGGGCGCGCGCCGGCCTGCAGGCGAGCAACCAGCGCTGGTTGAAGGACCTGATCATTTTCAGCCACGAATCCGCCCTGGCGCGCGACATCGCCCACCAGGCTTGGTATCGCGCCGGCAAACGTCAATTCTGCGATCTGCACCGTCAGATGATGGAAGGCAGCCCGGAAAACCCCGACAACATCAATCGCTTCCTCGACCTCGCCGCCCGCTACGGGCGCCTGGAAGACGTGATCCACATGGTGCTCAGCCAGAACACGCTGTTCGATTCGTTGAAATGGCTGGAAGGCAATGCCAAGCGCTACGAAGATTCGCCCACCACCGTGCGGGAGTTTCTCACCACCAGGCCGCGCATCCTGAAATTCAGTTCGTTTACCGATATCAAATTGCTGCAGCCGGTCGGATGGTCGATATTCCGCATCGAACCCAACGGCATGCTGGTACACCCGCTGTCCGGCCGCATAACGCAGGTGCTCGTGCCCAAGGCGCTTCCGGTCAACACCAAGAAGGTGACGGTCAAATTCAGCCACCGCAATCCGCAGGGCGGCACCGTCCGCATGGGCTTCAATATCGTTGCCGACGGCCTCACCCTGGTGGAATCCGGCTGGGTCGAGGTGCTTCCCAATAGTGAGGTGCAGGCCGCGGTTGTTATCGATCTGGCCACCGATACGGACACCGATCTTGTGCTATTATCCACGATCGAAGGCCCCCAGGATTTCGCCTGGGCGTTCGCCGACCACGTCTGTATCGAATTGGATAAAGTACAGCGCTAATCGAAACTAAAAAGTTCTTTGGTGCTTTTTTTCAAAAGAGAACGACTGCCCTAACCGTCCTTGGCCCTGCTCCAAGCCGCCACCGGCAGAGGTCCCGCCGCATGGCAAAGCTCGATCATTTCCTGCCAGGCAAATAACAAATGCTCCGCCTCGGCGAAACGCCGCACCTGGCGGCGCAGGCGATAGACGCGAAAGCGATCCGGCATCGGATCGATCAGCAACCTGTAGACCCGGTCAGCCACTGACGCTGTCCCTGCCGCCTCATGGTGGCGCGCGTCAGGGTCAAGCACCGGGCGGCATAAATCCAGCGCGCTCCGCAGCTTCAGCTTCGAGGACAAGGCACCCAGCAGGCGGCCCATGTTATGCGCGGGCCGCTCAAACCAGAGATCGTAATCGATCGTCGCCGCAATGGACGGCGGGTTGCTGCCGCGAAACGGCGCCAGATTATGCTGCAACCACAGAAAGCGAGCCTGATGCACGGACATTCCGTTTCGCTTTATGAGTGAAGCGGCCACGCTGTCGGGCCGGCGCACCGCCAGCAGGTACACCGGGCGCACCCCGCACGCAGTCAGTACCCGGTCCCACATCGGCAGGAACCGCAGGGTCCGCGGGTCTTTGAAGCCCCAAAGGGCGGTGCCGGCGGCCACCCGCTCCCGCCGCACAATATCGATCAATGTCGCCGTCGCCCTGCGCGCCGGCTCGCTGTCCAGCCAGCCTTCGGGCAATGGCAGCACACCACGCGGCTCGTGCCACATGCGACCGAGGGACGCGAGGAGGAAATCCTGCGTCATCGCGATTTCATGATGCTCCCAATAACCATATTTGTTGTCGGCAGCGGGGTCGAGCAGCAGATCGCTGCCCAGCGCCACGTCCAGCCGCCCAATGATCTGCGCCAACAGCGACGTCCCGCTACGGTGCATGCCGAGCACGACAACCATACGTTGTGATGGCTTCATCGGGGGCCCCCTTGGTCTGGCGCATGAAGGTCTGGCGCATGAAGGTCTGGTGGCGCATGAAGGTTTGGCGTATCAAGGTCTGGCGGACCAACGCCTCGCCGCCCCGCACTTTGTCGCCGCGGCGACAAGCACGCGGCAGCCTTGCCGCCGAGGCGGCAGCAATCGCTTTACCTTGCCGCCGAGGCGGCAGCAACCGCGTTACCTTGCCGCCGAGGC